>Ga0209224_1000001_pt1 | contig 102872 bp, 137 predicted proteins | sample MonGeyMetagenome_FD_184731 | JGI IMG/M metagenome (GOLD analysis project Ga0209224, IMG submission 184731) | Hypoxic/sulfidic aquatic microbial communities from Monarch Geyser, Yellowstone National Park, USA - MG (SPAdes) v2 (version 3) | ecosystem: Environmental > Aquatic > Thermal springs >...
TCTCTCTCTCTCTCTTGAGCATTCGTTTCGAAAGCACCTCGACTCGTTTCGGAGGAGGACGGCAACAGCAACTCTCCAAGCAGAATTCTACATCTTCTGTAAATCTTACAATGTTGATTATAATACACAGGACACATTGTTTTTCACCGTGAATAGGTCGTGTATAACTAAAAATTTGTGAATGTGACTTAATTCAGAATTTGGACAGGTAGAAGAAATTAATCTTATGAATTTTGATTTACAAGAAAATAAAATTTCATTAGAATGTCTAACTAAAGACTTCAACAAACCATAATATTCCAATATGATTTTGTATTCGTCTTCAGGCATCATAAAGAAAATGCTATGCCCGAGTTTAAAAACTTTTTCAATGATGAAAACAATGGGACCACAAATCTACAAAAATACCCGTACCTATAATTACGTCCACCAGGCCAAGAGTCTTATCTAACAACGAAACAGAGACCAGGTTCACAACAACACCTACAACTACTAATACCAACAACCCGTATAAATCGTGGGCCTTACCATGAGTAAAATAATAAAACATGTTACATCTACTAACTACAACTTTACTAACCATGGCTTTATTCACCGTCTCTGCATAAAATATTACTGCAAGTACACCCTCTACAATATCTACTATAGGTATATGGTCAACAACAGGATAATACCAGGCATAACTGAAAGGTAATTGGTTCTTAATCAACCAATAACTCACGTCCTCAAAGGCCATAGAAAGCATAAAATTAGCAAACCATACCCGATAATTAACAGATATCATTGCAACGGCGAAAATAACAAAATAAAATATCCTGTAATCAAGACAGGGGATATATTTATAGAAAGGCACATTAACCTCAAGTATAGCATATACTATACCGAACAACAACGACTTGAGTATATTTACTAACAAATAGTTCTTCTCGAACATATGAAGTCAAAAACATTTACGGTATTTAAGCTTACTGGCCGCCTGGGATGAACGCCATGAAGAAAACATATAAAAAGTAATATATAGATGTTTATACAAAGCGTGAGTTAGCATGCAAACAGATGTCATAATAGCGTTCATAATAGGCATAATAATAATCTTCGCAGTATTAATTCTTTATATAAAAGGAGATATGCAACATCTCAAAACGCTCGGGAGGTTGTTCGGCATACTGGGAGGTACGGCCGCGTTCGCTGGTGCAGTTTTAGAGTGAGCTACCCCGCCTTGAAGGGCGGGCCTCCTAGAGCGAAAAAGGTAGAGCTACTATTTTCTCTCTTTCTTTCTTTTTAGAGGTCACGTACTCGCTCAGTAGGCCACCAACTACACCTCTATATCTAGAGATATACATACATATATTATCTCTATATCTTTTATCTAGAGCGTTACGTCGTAGTAACGTCCTCAATCGGTTCATATGGGGTTTTCAATTTTTTCAACGTCCTCAATCGGTTCATATGCGTCCAGGCACATTACTAATCAGTTCATATACGTTCAATTATTATATTGATTCTCTCACAGTTATTCACATTATATTCATTTTTTATCTACATTCACTCAAACAACCACGTACTTTTCATATTTAATAGGATTAATAACGAAACTAAACTTATTATAATAAAAACAATCAATACCACCTCCCTTAAAATCAGTTCATATCTCTTCTCATTTTGTTCTAAAATAATACTATTATAATCATCACTCCCATATGAAAAACAAAAAACAATACAGATTATCTCAGTCGTGCTGTAAATTCTCATATTAATTCTCTTATAATACAACAATCAATTCAAAATCCGCTTAGAAATCACGTATCTACAATATTTATTACAAATTTGAGAAAAATTATCCATAATAACTTATCTTGTTTGTTCCATCTACTAGAGATATGTGTATAAGTAGTTCTTCACGTCTTCCAAGCTTTCCACTTCAATAAAACTTATCACCAACTCTTTAACCTCATAAGGCAACAACAACCTCTTGTTATATAATACATGTTTCAACGCGGATAATAACGTAACAAGTTTACTTATAGCCTCAACCATGTTAGAATGCTTCTTACCGTTCTCAATATTTGACCTGGCCTTCTTAACGAAGCCTATTACTCTATCCCTGAGGTACTTTAATAAGTGTGTATCTAAATCGTTTAACAACCTAGACGGAGTAGTTACGAAGAATTTCCCCTGTAACGTCACGACTTTACTATTAAAACGAATATCGTCGTTCATTCTGGCCACGCCACTTGTATATTTAGGTACGAGTAATATAACAGTAACATCGGCGTTTTTCACATCGATATTTAGGATGTGTTTTTGTATGACCTTTAGGAACTTTCTGACTTGTGCTGGTACTACGCTCTTACTTCTCTGTTCAGAAAACTTAATTACAATTATGAAATCTCTTGAGAAATATTTATGATTGAAGGTGAAATGCAACAGGATGGATTTGGATTTCCTGTCATATTGTACATCTTTAATTTTTAAATCAGCTGTATTTATTGCAGCAGCGATACTGTGTTTCAATAACTCTGCAATCTCTGATATTACTTCTACTTCACCTGAGTAAAATTTATTAACCAATTCGTCTAATTTGGTACTTGTAGGTATCATAACTGGCCACCTCCTCTAATGTCACCTCCTATTGAGTCACCTCTTAACTGGCCACCTCCTCTAATGTCACCTCCTATTGAGTCACCTCTTAACTGGCCACCTCCTCTAATGTCACCTCCTATTGAGTCACCTCTTAACTGGCCACCTCCTCTAATGTCACCTCCTATCTTAATGAATCTCCTACTATCAAAATAAATGTCCTCCGCCTTCTCCCGTAGTGGATCACTTCCTCCTACATAATAACTTCTGCATATTTCTATACCTAACTCCATAATTTTTGTGCAGACTGTCTCATAATTTCGTGATACAACGTCTCTGTCTCTTCTAGAGACTGATGTTTGTGCTGACATTATCGTCACCTAAGTGAAGAATATATTATATGATGTATTCGTACATTTTTAAATTTTTTCCTCTATATAGAACCACATCCTATTACAGAAAACTTTAAATCCTACTACATTATTTATGTAGTCAAGATGTTCTTCAGTGAAAAAAATTCTAAGAGGAGGTGAAAGTGAAGATGAGCAGAAAATTGGGAGAAATAATACCCCAACAACCACAAACAAGAAATGAGAAATACACTTACGATGACTTTGTCAAAGCATTCGGTGATTTTAACACGTTTTTTAACGCGTCACACTACCGCTTCATGCAATTTATGAAGTATTCTCAAACAAGAGAAGAACAAGATATCTTCTCGATTATAGAGAAGGTACTCTCTTTGCAGAAAGCTCTTGCACCTTCTACTAATAAAGAAGGAGATGATGAATTAGTGAAAGACTCCAAAATGAACAAACAGAAACTCGAAAAATTTGTAAATCTTCAACTAGATTTACTAAGCATTGTACTGAGCTTGGATGATGACGATCTTGAATCTCTAATAAGAGAACTAGAGGGCATTATTAACAAATATAAAGAAAAAGCAATTGAGTACGACGTCATTCGGAAATTTTCCAAACTTTCTGATGAGGAGAAGAAGAAATTAATTGAAAAAATTGAAAAGTTGATTCGATAGAACACGAATACAAATAAACAATTAACAATTAACTTTATTTTTCAATTATTTTTCTACTTTATCCCACTTGTTTTGCGTCAAAGCTCTGCAAAAGTGTGGGATACATTTTAAATACTATTCTTACGATTTTATCTTATGAAGCTAGCAATTAATTATATAGTGAAAGGAACTAGTTATAGAATTGTTATTAATGCAGAGAAGCTAAACGAGAAATTAGATAATATACTAGATAATATACTAAAAGAAATTTGTGAGAAATTCGATGGAAAGGTAGAAAGGTATAGAGTGAGTAAAATTATGGAAGAACATCACATAGACACGGGTTCAACAACTACAGACGCGACTTTACATTCATCTGACAATTCAAATTTTATAATAAAAACGGTATTAGGATCAGTTACAGACGGTTCATTAAATTCTTTTTCAAAAGAAGAGAAGATAATAGACATGAGCTACCCTTGTTCCGCCCGCACTTTTTCAGAAGCTGGGGGTTAAGGGAGCGAAAAACCTCATCACAACCCCACACTTTTGCAGTACTTCAACAATTGATGACGTGTTAAGCCTAATAAACTCACTACCCACACTTTTGCAGTACTTCAACACGGATGTTTTATATGATAAAATGACCCACACTTTTGCAGTACTTCAACAAGGGCGGTGATATTGTCGTGATGTTTGAACCTTACCCGCACTTTTGCAGCACTTCAACAACTTCAATGTACCTTAACAAATGACCCACACTTTTGCAGTACTTCAACCGTCCGCACGCAGTCGTTATCGTCGGCATCGTCTCTTATTCACGTGGGGGTGCGTGCCCCACAAGTCGCGGGTCTACCCTTGCGGGAACCCCGCCTAAGTACATAAATAATGTAGTAGGTAAAAAAGTTTTCTATAGTTAATGGGACGACAAACCTCGCTCTTTAGGATGGGTTAGTTTACATTTAACAAATGTAGTTTTGCTTTTATGGTTTCAGTTTTCTTCAGTTGTTTCGGCATTTTAGAGAACGCTTTGTAAAATATGTTAAGTGCACCGTTCACGTCGGCGTTTATCATCTTACCTGTTTTCTCACATTTATATAAGCCTCTTTCAATTCTACCGTTTTTATGCACCTCCCCGCAAATGGAACATGTAATCGACGTATTATATTCCATAATTTCATCAACTTTTATTCCGTATCTTTCCCCAATTATTTTCAAATCATTAATCGTCTTTCTATACTGGAACAAGTTCACCGTCAATTCGTTTCTGTTTTTATTAATATTATATGGATAACCGACCACAACATATGTTACTCCCCTCTCCTTCAGAATACACAATAGTGTATTGATATATGTTCTCCTTATATGTCTCAGGGTTCTATCTCTTTTCTCATATAACTTTTTCCTCTCGTATTCTAACTTGTGAAGGATCGGTAAGTCCTTATAAATATCCCTCACAAGTGGTGATTTCTTGGGGAAAAGTTTGACAGTTCCGTTTAATTTCATAAAATTTAGTTTGGCGATTCTTAGCTTGTAGTTGACCTTATGTATTTTCTTGACTATACTTGTCATGTCTTCTCTTCTTAATCGCTTCTTTTTTGCCCTCCCTACATCATACCGTGACGTGTATAGGGAGGTTATTATCTTGGACACCTGTCTATTATTCGTGAACCCCAAGAAGGGGTAACGCTTGAAACTTTTAGGCGGTGTGATGTACATCTGTAAGGTGTGTTTCCTGATTTTCCCTATTATACGATCCAGTTCTTTGATCTTTTCTTTATACATATTGTAAACATATGTGTACTCTTTCGCTTTAACGAGAATTACATCGCCGTCCTCTGTGACTGCCGCAAAAAAGTTGATGAGGCCTATGTCAATTGCTGCTTTCTTCCCTTTTTCGAGATTAGGGGTAAAATCGAAGGGAATGTAAGCGTAAAACTTGCCATCCAATTGTTTGATCGTCACCGCCCCTGGCTCACCATGATATAATAGTCTGTCTGCCTGGAACCTTAAAGATAGACGTTTACCTTTAAGTTTTATTGTTAATATCTTTTTGTCGAAATCAATCTCAACGCCACGGTCTCTAATTTGGAATAACTCAGGTAAAGTAGGAAATGATGGACGGCCTTCTATTTTATGTTTGAAAAAATTTTCATAGTTAGCGAAAAAGTTTTCGTATTGACCACGCAGGAATTGAAATAATTGATCCGTAACGTTAGACCCTAGAGTATCTGTAATCCATTTCCTTTGTGTCTTGAAATATTCATTGAACCACAAATTGAATTTTTTCTTAACGTCTTTCAATTGTTTTATGTTTTCTACTACTCCGTTAGTTGTAAGTTCCACAAATTTGGCGTAAGCGTCATTATTTAATTTCCTAGCTATTGTTGTGTATGCTTTAATTAAAGAAGTGAGATATATTTGCTGTTCCGTACTTAGGTTTAATCTAACAGTAAGTGAACGTTTATTATCACTTTCTTTCTGCCCTAAACGTTTACCGTTCTTTTTATCAGATGTCGTTTTACTTGACATCTCTTCTCACCTTTTCAGCTCCTTCTTTCCTCTGTTTATTTATATAACCCCTGTTTATCGCCTCAATCATTAACTCTCTTATCCCTTGAGCCATATCTATACCTTCCTCCTCACATAGTCTAGAAAAAACCTCCTTTACCTTTTCATCAATGTTTATTGTTATCTTCTTCATGTGTTATGACTTTATTTTTGCAGTTTTAAACTTTATTTCTTACAGCTCTGAGCTGTATATTCACCGAAAACTTTAAATTTTGTAGGTGTAAGTATGTACTTAGGCGGGGTTCCCCGATAAGGGGTAGACCCGCGATCTGTGGGGCACGCACCCCCACGTGAATAAGAGACGATGCCGACGATAACGACTACGTGCGGACGGTTGAAGTACTGCAAAAGTGCGGGAACCTTTTTTAAATCCAATCAGTTTCATAAATAAAGTGCATGATGTGTGCATTTAAACATTACCCCACATCTTTATCGAACTTTTACTGTTAGCATTAACTGACCTCCTTCCTACCCTGAAGGGTGAGGTTTACCATTCCCCTAGCCATAGAAAACTTTAAAAACCTCTTACGCAGCAAAAGCTTTAAAGTTTATCTATAACAAAAGTCTCAATGATGAAAGTTATATTTGGAGACTCTAGAAATATGAAAGAAGTTAAGGATAATAGTGTTGGTTTAGTCCTTACTTCTCCTCCTTACTATAATGCACCTTTTGACTTTCCAGATCTTTTCCCTTCTTATATCGATTACCTGAGCCTGTTGAAAGGAGTAGGTAAGGAGATTTTTAGGGTCTTAGAGGAAGGTAGGGTCGCGGTTTTCGTTGTAGCAGATGTTAGAATAGACGGCGAACTTTATCCTATAGTTGCAGATTTAATAAAAATAATGCAAAGCTTGGGTTTTAAATATCAAGAGAGGATTATTTGGAAAAAACCAGAAGCTTATATCAAAATTAGTAAGAGGAGTGGGGTTCTTATTCAGCATCCTTATCCTCTTTATTACTATCCAGATTTTGTTTATGAAGATATAGTAGTTTTTAAGAAGCCAGGGAAATTTATCCCTAGGAATAAGGAAGAAAGTAAAATAGATGTAAATAAATTTCAAAGGGAGAAATGGTATCTGAGTGTGTGGGAAATAACTAACGTACTGCCTCAGGATAAATATTCGAAGTATACAGCACCGTTTCCAGAAGAGCTAGCTAGGAGAATTATTACGCTTTATTCTTACGTAGGGGATACAGTTCTAGACCCATTTGCTGGGACTGGTACTACATTAAAGGTCGCTAATGAATTGAAAAGAAATGCGATAGGCTATGAAATAGACTTAGAATTAAAGGATATAATCTTAGAAAGGATTGGTGTTAATACACTTTTCGGAAAACCGCAGATAGAGATAATTGAGAGAGAAGATGCTAAGAGGTTAAGGACTAAGTTAAGGGAAAAAATTGAGGAGAAATTACAACAAAAGAGGTCAAAGGAGCGGAAAGTCTCACAGGCGGGAAGAAGTCTAATGACATGGTGGGAGTGATGCAAACCAGCATTGATGATTTTCTAAATAATAAGTATCGTTCTGTGTTGTTTAGAGATATAGTGAAATTAAGGACAAATTATGCCGTAGTTAGCAGTTTTCGATAAACCGTAAAGTTTATATTATTTCATCATAAAATTTTATATAATGTTAAGACCTAAAGAAGTATGCCAAAGACTAGGAATTTCATACGCAACACTCAGAGAATATGTTAAGAAAGGGTACATTCAACCTGTGATATTACAGAGCGGGAAGTGGAGGTTCAAGGAAGAAGACGTCGAAAGACTGGTGGGGATTGTTAGAAAGAGGAAAGTGATCCTTTACGCAAGAGTATCATCAAACACACAGAAAGACGACTTAATAAACCAAGTAAAATACTTGGAGGAGAACGTTAAGGACTACGACCAGGTGATAACTGACATCGGTTCTGGGTTAAACATGAAGAGAAAAGGATTCATCAAATTACTGAGAATGATACTAAACAACGAAGTTTCAAAAGTTGTTGTAGCTTATCCCGACAGATTAGTAAGGTTCGGTTTCGAGATAATAGAGGAGGTGTGCAAAGCACACAACTGCGAGATAGTCGTTCTAAACAAGGAGGACAAAACACCAGAACAAGAGTTAATAGAAGACTTAATCTCAACCCTAGTCTCGTTCAGTGGAAAGTTGTATGGAATGAGGAGCCACAAATATGAGAAGGTGAAGAAGTGTGTCGAAGAACTTAAGGCTTAAATCATTCCAACCAGAGGAGGAATACGTCTACCTAACGTACTCTCTGAAGAACGATAAGAAGGAGGAGAGCAAGATATTACTAGAGAACTACAGAGTCCTACTACAGAGGGCTTTAGACTGGTTATGGGATAGAACTAGGATAGAGAGGAAGGAAGTGAAAGGTAAGAAAGCATTTACGAAGGTCAAAGTAAAGTTACCTAAGAAAAAGGAAGTTTACAAGGCGTTGAGAAACGAGCTTGAAAAGATTAACAATCTAGCTTCCCATTATGTTGACAAGGCAATAAATGACGCTTACTCAATCTTGGGGAGTTGGAAAAGGAGGGCTGAAAAAGGACAAGCGTCATTGAGGAAACCTAGATTGAAGAAGGTTTACGTTAGGGTAAAGTCAACACTTAGGAAAGTTGAGGGCGAAGAAGTTAGGATTACAGTAAGACCTTATGAGCATATTACCTTCTCATGGTCTCACACTTGGTTTTCACGAAAGGTTGAAGGGCTTGAGTTGGGTGAGCCGATAATTAAGGAGGATAAAGTTCACCTACCATTCCGCTATAGGTTACCTTGGTTTACTCCCCTAGATTTCCTAGCAATTGATAGTAACCTTTACACATTAGACGCTTACGATGGAGACAAGTTCGTCACTTTCTCAATCAAGGAGTTGTACAGTCTAAAATTCGGCATGGAGTTGAAGAGGAGTAGAATACAATCTTTTGCTTCTAAACACGGTAGGAAGGGGAAGGTATTGTTGAGGAAATACTCTCATAGGGAGAGGAACCGCGTGCTGGATTATGTTCACAAGTTCGTGAACAAACTGTTGGAAATTTATCCTCTCACTATGTTTGCTGTTGAAAAGTTGAATAAGCAGTCAATGTTCCAAGACGCTGATGACAAGCTGTCTAAGAAGATTTCAAGGACTGTGTGGAGGACTATACACCGCGTCTTAAAGTACAAGGCTCCCTTATACGGTTCTTTCGTTAAGGAGGTGAGCCCGTACCTCACATCTAAGTCCTGCCCCAGATGTGGATGGGTTTCCCGAAAGGTCGGCAGGACTTTTAGGTGTGAGAGGTGTGGGTTCACTCTGGATAGGCAATTGAACGCATCTCTCAACATATACCTCAAGATGTGCGGGTTTCCCCACCTCTTTTTTACTCCCAGTGGGAGTAGGTGGGTTGGGGTTATCCCGCTAAAGGGGCGGAGGGGCATGAGTGGGGCAATGCCCCGTGACTCTGGTGAAGCCCAAGGGCTGAGGATTGATATTAAATACTATGAAATCCTATGAAGCCCAAACCCCCCCTAATGTAGAAATAAGGAGTAAAACCTTCAAGGAATATCTAGAAAAAATAGAGGAATTCGGAAATAAGAAACTGGTCGACATTTATATTACCTACTTTAGGTCACTGGCATACTTCTTTGGTAAGGTTAATGCAAGAACCTTAGGAATATTTGTGGGACCGGTAAAAGTAAGAAGGCTTAGAGTACCCATAGACGAAATATTAAAGGAGCATTTAGAATCATTAGGCTGGAAGCACGAAGTAACTTTCATAGACAAAATAGTATCTAGGCGAATGAAGAAAGTGAATAAGAACCCTGCTACAAAGTTAGAAGATGAACGCACACCGACAGAGCATTTAGTTATTATGAGGAAAAATTAATTTCTCCTCCCTCTCAATAACATATTCAAGTTACTTAATCCTTTATTTAATTTATCTTCAAACTCTTTCTCTGTAGGAAATTCGCTTAAAGTTGGAATTATAACTTTCTCAAGGAAATTAATATATCCGTCAAATAGAGGTTTATCTCCATATATTGTTAAACTCCCTGGGACGACATTGTAACCTTTCTCTATGAAAGACTTGCGTGTTGCTTCAATAAACTTATCCTTATTATATATTTTATTAAACAGAGTGCCAAAGTTAAGGAAAGAGTTCAGCCTTTCTACAGCCTTTTTCTCTACGTCAGTGTTTCTCGGCGAAACCTTCCTCAAGAACTTTATCATAACAGAAAGAAACGACCTAATATCGTTAGTTGAAAACGCTATAATTTTATCTACGTCATAAATGCGTGAATCGAGAGAGCCTATTGCAAGGTATTTAACTCCTTCAAGAGATAACACGGGCTCAAGGTTTAATTTAACCCTCTTAAATAATTCGTCAAAACCATCAAAGTCGTTATTATAAGCATAAATCTCTATGTCACCGTAATCTCTCCTATCTTTCCCACATCTAATAGTTAGGATAAAAACAGCTTTTATGTCGTTGACGCTTCCTATGAATTCTACTCTCAAATATGATTCTCTCCAAGTTAATTTTGAAATATCAACACTTTTCTCATAACCTACAATTTTAAAGTGTTTGTCTAATGAAATGATAATAACTTCTGGATTAATAACGCGAACAAAATAAGACCTGGGAAGAGCAGTAATCTTAGCGTAAAGAATTTTCTCAACGTTTATTGATAAACTGTCAAGGATCTTCTGGGATAGTTCCAGAAGCCCTTGATATCTAGTAATCAAGTCCGCAAAAGGGTAATATTTTTGTTGTTGGAGTATTACTTTCATTGTATGTATTAAAGAATAGAAAAGCTTAAAAATGTTTTATAGTTGACGAGTAGGAGGTTAGAAGATAAAATTTTTTATAACAAATATAAAAGATTTCTATCATGGCAACAAAAAATTATTGTATGATCACCGAAGGCAGGTTTGTAAAAACTTGGTTACCAACCCATCTAAAACTAGCATCTCCTTACGTGGATAGGTTTGTTTTAGTAGATGACGGTACTTTCCCTCCAGATGCCAAACAATACCTCTCTCAATTTACCGATAAAGAAATAATAATATTAACGAGGAAATGGGACAATTGCCATGTATGTCAAAGAAACGTATACGTCGATTATTTAAAGAAACAGCAAGGTATCCAATGGTGCTTGGTAATGGATAGTGATGAGTTCCCTTCGAAGCAGCTTCTGGAATTTTATAGTAAGCTCGGCGATGATGTAACAACTGGTTATGCAACCCCATCTCATGATATAAGGATAGGATACAGAATACGTGTTGACCCTATTTTCACGTATTATTTTGGTGGCGATGGATATTTAGAAGAAAAGGTAAGTGGTGGAGAGGAACCGCCAGATGAAGTTAAGAAGTTAGCAGAATCTTTAGGAATTACAGAATATGCCTTCTTTAGGCAGTTCGACTTTAAGAAATTGAATATATTCCCGATCTTAGACCAGGTTAGGTATGAAGGCACAGTCCATGAAATGTTAGTAGGTATAAATAGTTCACCTTTAAATTACCCTTACTATCATATTAAAGCGTTATGGGAGGTACATAGAGACGGGTTCAGGAATTATGTAGAAGGAGGGAGCGGAGTTAATCTTGGTGATAAGAACCCGCATTACGTGGAAATGAAGAAAATGTTCCCATCTATGAATTGGCACGACGTAAGAAAATTAGAAGACTTAACTCCGATTTTATTATGGTTATATATGAACGCTGGTGATACGGGACATGATTGGTCGTCAGAGACGTTTGATGCCTATATGTACATTCAGTATGCGACGAGGTCTGTACTACCCTTCAAATACGAGAAAACTTGGATATTAGAATGTCCCCCATACCACGAAATAAAAGTTTTATACAACAGAATTCTGCATAGAGATCCAGATGCAAGCGGGTTAGCTAGCTACTGCAATGAGTGGTACAAACAAAGCTTAACTCAACTAATAAACGGTATGTTAAACAGTGAAGAATTCAAAAATAAATATGGAAAATTATATTAAATTAAAAATTTCATTTTTGTTCGTTAGGAAGTTCTATATACCTTATATAAGCTTTATTCATGAAAATCGATTTACCATCTTCGGTTTTTAACATTAACCAAAACTTTGAAGTTTTATATACTTTAGCCTTTATCTGCATACCCTTATCATCGTGAATTATTACATCCTTATTAAAATATTCATCATCAAAGCCCTCTCTTTTATTATGGTCTTTTCCTTTTTTCTTTTGTTTTGGTTGGTTTTGTTTTGGTGGATATGGATCTTTTTTACCAAAGTTTGGAGGTATAGGAGGTAGAGTTTTTGACATATGACTATGTATAAATAGGTTCATATAAAAAACTTTCTTGTATTTATCTATAAACCTTTAAAATATTCCAGATAGGATTCTGGAGTTCCTATATCAAACCATTTATCAATAAATTCTACTTTCACTTCATAATTTTGTGCAAAATTGGATATAGCAGGAGTTATTTGAATCTCACCGTTTTTGTCTGGTTTCAAACTGTTTAAGTAATCAAATATCCTCGTTGATAATAATGCGTAACCTAAAAATATATAATGAGTAACTGGATACGTAGGTTTTTCGATAATTTCTGTAACTCTAAAATCTGTACTTATTTGTACCACACCGTATTTTTGTGGCTCGTTAGAATAAGATACGAATATTGCATTATCTTTTGGTATGTATTTCAAATCTATTATCATATCTGGTGCAGCTATGAACACTTTATCCTTATCTACAACGTCTTTAGCGGATAATACAGCACCACCGAACCCTTCGTATTTTTGTGTTACAAATTGTATTCTACTATCTTCAATTTTTTTAAATAACCCAGCCAATCTTTCCGCTTCCTTATATTTTTCTTTTTTAGTTAACATATTAACATAGCTCCAGTCTATAGAAAAATGGTTAATTATCGCGTCTTTATTCTTCCTAATAACAATTACAAAGTCCCTAAGACCGAGGTCGTATAATTGTTCAAACACGTATTGTATAGCAGGTACAAAAAACGAACCGTTGTAAACAGGGAGCATCTCCTTAGGCATTACATATGACCAAGGAGTGAACCTAGTCGCGTAACCTGCAGCTGTTAATATAGCTTGCACGTTATTGCTGTTCATGTTCATAGCTCTTATAGTTCAAAAACTTAAATTTTTTCTGACAAAACAAACGACAAACCTATCCCTTCAGGGCGGGGAGGAGGTCAGTCCGACCTAAAGCACGAGTAGTACACATACACAGAAAACTTTAAATTCTACTGCGTTATTTATGTACTTAGGCGGGGTTCCCCGAAAGGGGTAGACCCGCGATCTGTGGGGCACGCACCCCCACGTGAATAAGCGACGATGCGGAAGATAGCGAGTGAATGCGGACGATTAGAGATCGGAAAAAGTGCGGGTAATGAACTTTCATATTTCCTGTTGAAGTTCTGTAAAAGTGCGGTCTTCTTCTGTTGGGTTAATTAATTTTGTCTTCTTCTGTTGGGTTAATTAATTTTGCTTTCTCGGACACTGATTGTATAGTCTTGACCAGCATCTCATTGAAAGGCCTTATAATAGACCCATTAGGTGAAGCGTGAGTTACATACCCTATTATTTTCCCCTCCATGTCCAATACTGGAGCACCACTTTCACCTTTAGTTACTGGGATATTTGTAAGCCAAAAGAAGGCGTTAAGCGGTTTTATTAACCTACCATATTTTACTGTATCTCCCTTTATCATAATTTGCATATTATAATCAAGCGGTTCTATAGCTATTGTTGCACCCATTCTAATCGGTGCAACGCCTATGTAATAATCCATAATTTTTGCTATAGAAAATGTCTTTACTGGTATTCTATTCTCAATTAGGACTGGCTCACCTCTGTAGAAATGCCCCACAGTAAACACAACACCTTGAGACGTTATGAACGTAACTGTTGCTTCTCTACCCTTAGAATATATTTTCATCTTTTGACACCAGATGCCCAACGGAAGAGTGGTTTTCAAGATGAAATTTATTATAATAAATATAAAAAGATTTCTATTAACATGAAAAAATGTGAAACTTGAAAAAAGGAAGTTCAAATAAAGAATGAGACAATTGCAAAATTTGGCAGCGGAATTTCTCTAACTCCATGTTCTGGATGTTTTACAATTATTCTGCTCAATTTTGTTACGGCGAACTCTCTTTGATCTAACCTGACAGCGTTACTTATGCTGACTATATGTGGGTGAGGAGGTCTACCGAGGTATAATTTATAGTTGCTTATATGCCTTGAAATGAATTTGTTTACTATGTTCGGGTAATATTTGATCAGATCCATTATGAAGTCCTCCATTAATTTTGGTTCATCGAAATACGATTTCTGCCCTATTAAATTCCTGAGAGATATTGGCATAGGCGACATTATATATTTTTTAAGTAACCTCATTGCTACTTTCTTTTTATACAAGTACCAAACTAATTCATCAAAGTACGTATATAATATCCTCTCCGTTACCCATCTTTCGTAAGTATCGAATATTCTCATTTTTAAATCTCCTTGTATTCTTACTATTCCATCAGCAGTACCGTTTTCTTGAAGGTGTTTCACATATTCATCAAACTCTGTTGTATATTCCAATAGAAACCTAACAGTATCATCAACATTGGTCGCATCTACAGCACCGTCAACTATGTCTACAAATAATTTACCGCTAGTGTCATCAGTGCCTATTATTATATTTGCAGCGGACGTATCACCATGTTCGTCTCTATAGCTTACTTGTTGGATTATATAGTTCTCAGATTCTCTATACTCTATTGGGGACAATTTATTCTTAAGCATGCTTTTCTTTATTACCCAATACCTAAAGAAGTGATTTTTATCCATGAAATCCTCAGGCTTCATCTTATGTAGGAAAATCGGGTGGATTTTATCGAGTATCTGCTGTTGTACTATATTTTTCCTCCTTATATTCTCCAGTTTTCTCTTCAACCTTATTTCTCTATATATATTTTTAGCCTCACGTTCAAGGTAAGTGTTTAATGCAACAGAATTAATATACGCGTATGAAAGAAGCTCGGAAATTATCTCCTGTTTCGTATTTGGTATTTTCTGAAGAAGTTCTTCCACTGTCTGTATTATAGATTTGATCGTAGTTCCTATCAAAATATTGTCTACTGGAGGGACAAGTACGGGATTAGAAATAACACCATTATTCATGCTCATAACTATTGTACTATTAAACGTAACGTTTGTACTATTAAGCATAACATTACGAGCAAACATTGAATTAGCAACAATATTATTAAGGGTCAATAATAACTCGTTTAATGTTTTTATTAGATATGTATTAACTCCATTTTCATTACATTCCAGTAAAGTCTGTATATTTTTATTTTTTAGTAACTTTTCACATTCTAAAACTGTAAAATAAAAATCTATATCAGAATTAGATAAAAAATTATTCAATTTTTTACACCCCGTATTTTAGTGGGTTAATCGACACTTCTTTTGTATGTTACTGAGTCTAGGTAAATTACTTCTTCCCTATACTTTTTCTTTGTTTCTGTTTTTTCTGCTCTTTTTTCGACCTTTAATTGTTCGTACATATTAACTTCATAGTTATCTATATTTATAAATTTTACGCCCATATGGAACTTTGGCATATCTTGTTTTCCGTAAACCGAAAACTTTATTAGTACCACCGTGTAATAGTGTTCGGAGGAAACATGCCACAAAATATGTATCCCCTATATTATATCCAAGTCTTGAAACAGCTAGAAAAAAGTGAAAGTACAAAAAGAGAATTGTTACAAAAACTAAATTTAACTCACAACAAGCTCTACAGAGCATTGGACAGGCTGCAGTTAGATGGAATAGTAACAAAAGAAGTGAAAGATGGTAAAGAATATTATAAATTAACTGAGAAGGGGAAAGAATACTTAGAACTCTTGAAAAAACTGGTGAACGCATAATGGCTAATCTAATTGCCATAACCAAGGTCAGTATTGATAGCATTAAAGAAGTACCTGAGTATAAGGAGTTGATGCCAGAGAATAACAAATACGAGGAGCTTAAGGGATCGATACAACAGTTGGGATTCCTAGACCCTATCACGGTCAATAAAAACTATGAGATTTTAGATGGCTACACTAGGTTTAGGATAGCTAAGGAGCTAGGAATCAAGGAGATACCAGTTGAAATTTATGAGACTTCTGGTAGGGAAGAGGAACTAGATATGATCGCGAGCTTTAATTTGAAGAGAAGGCAGTTAAGCAATGATGAGATAGTTGCATTAATTGATAAAATCGCAGAAAAAAAGAAGGCTCTCAAAACACAAATAACTGAAAAATTTGAAGAACAGAAAAATGAAATCAAAGACGAACAAAATTTGGTCTCCCCAGACCAAATTTTGGTAAAAGATACTGATAAAATTTCAACAAAACAAGAATCTAGAGAAATAAAGGAAGAATTGAAAAGACTGGTACCAGACGTTCAGATAAATGAAAAGACTATTGAAAAATATCTTCAAGTTAAGAAAGAAATACCATGGCTGGTTCAATACATTGGGGACGAAAAGAAGGGTAAAATAGGGATCCAAAAGGCTTACGATATTTATCGATTATTAAAAGAAAAGAACTTACTAGACCTAGACAAACGCCTCCCTAAATCGGAACTGTCTAGCTTAATTACTGATAAATACGGTAGGAAAGTCTTAGATAGAGACGATCTACTTCAATTAATTTTGGATCATAAAATGGCAGTAAGCCAGGCTATCAATAAGATTAAAATGGAAAAGAAAGCATCTAGGTCAAAGAAGAAGTCCAATGCAGAGGAGAGTAAAGAGATAGAAAAGGAGAAAGAAGGAGAGGAGTTAGAAAGTGAGGTGGAACAAAAAGAGGATAGCGAAAATGAAGAATATCCTTTCGCCGAGGAATGGCAGAAAGCTGAAGAGGAAGAGACTAAACAACAGCCAACTCCTCAGGAAGAAGCACCCCCAACCAAGACTGAGGTTTATATCCCCAAGGCTGATTTAGATTCCCTTTATAAAGCAATGCCTTCAATTAAGAAATTAGTAGACGAGGGGAAGCTTACCGAAAAAGATGCAGAGAAGGTTTACGAAATATGGCGTAATATGGAGGCAATCTTCAAACAAGCTTCTCTGCTTTGGTACAACACGGTTGACATAATGCTAAAGAAAGCTGGTCTATCCGAGGAGGAAAGAAAAGAGATATTCCTCGAAATGGTTCGACCTTATTTCAGGTTATTCTCTAGGGAGGAAGTATTTCCCAAAGAGGTTTTGGAGGGGAAGTTATGATGGCTAGAGTGATTACCATCCACAACTTTAAGGGAGGAGTTGGAAAGACTACTACGACTGCAATAATAGCTATGGGCTTAGGTGCATTAGGAAAGAGAGTTTTGTTAATTGACTTCGACGCACAGATGTCGCTGACACAAATCTTCGTAAAAGAAGAAGATAGGCTGAAAATCCTCGAATCATCCCACGATGTTACTCAAGACAAGAGTGCTTTTGCCTTATTACGAACTATGGAGCCTGCAAGGATAAAATTTGTTCATGAGGGTAATGGAATAAAGTTCGATATTGACATAATCCCTGGCTCTTATATGAGCATATTTAAGCTGATGTTTGAGGGCTATATCCCTATACAATCGGAGTGGAACATCCTCAGAATGTTAGACCTCTACAGAGACCAATACGATTACATTCTAGTAGATACTGCTCCTTCGGACACTGTAACAATTAAGCCCATCCTGAGGGCTTCACATTATCTCTTAATACCAGAGGACGGAACTCCTGAAGCTTTTACTGCGATGAGGGTCTTTATGAACGAAGCTCTGCCTAAGTATATACTACCCAAACCAGAGGGGGGACTATACAGGTACCCACGAATATTAGGAGCTATACTGACCAGGGTTAGGAGGAATTCTACTACCATACTGATGAAACACAATAAGATCTTGGAAGATGAACTGATGAACTCAGAGCTCAAAGATCACGTAATTTACCCGCCATACTTCGGTGCTGATAAAAAACATCCTGAGGACTATATATTATCCTCAAAAAAAGAATACCTATCAGATCTAATTTGGAGAGACGAAAAGCGGGCTCCCATCTCTGAAGTATTTGATAAGCTATTCTTAGTAGATGATAAGATCCAGAAAGACCTCTATGCATTCTTCTCAAAGGTGTTTGTGGAAATTCCGAAGGAAGTAATAAGGAGAGTTGAGAATGACAAATAGCTATTCTAACTTGGTATATTTACATGACTTGTTAGAGAGTATAATAGAACACGACGTAACTTTCGTAATGACTCTACTGCAGACTCATATTAAAGATGACTGGGTTAGGAAAATTACTTATGTTAGTTACACCAGTAAAGAAGAGCTTTTACCTAACGGCAGAAGGATAGACGTGTTTTATAAAGCTAGGGACTTCAAAAGGAACATATGCTTAGGTTTTGAGGTAAAGAGTGGTAATGAAGTAGATGAGAGACAACTGCGAGAAGAATTAGAGGGGTTAAAGAGTATGAAGGAATGTGATGAAAGCTTCCTAGTACTAGTAGCTCAGGAGGATCCTAGTTATAATATTCCTTATTATTTTATTTCTCTCTCCACATTCAAGCAGAAGATTAGTGATGTGAATAAAATACTGCACAAGTTTGTTAAGGAGTTTGAAAAAAGAGATTAAGCTTTTTGTTTGAATTTCTCAGTAAACTGGGGAGTTTACTGAATTTTTCTAACTGGAATAGAAATCTGGGATCCCATATATGCACTTATACTGCTTACTTAACAATTTTTCAAAATTCAATGGAAAGAAACTCTATTAGCATATCGTTTTATTAACCTCTTTGAGAAGTTTATATATATATATGAGAATTGTCGAGGACAAGTACGGTAATAGGTTTCTAGAGATCGAGAGTAAGGAAGATTTAGAAGAGTTTAGGAAAATGTTGATTGAGGCTTATTATGAGCTTAATCCCGACCGTAAACGTCCTTGTGAGACCCGATCTCCCAAATGAATACTATACAATTTTTTGAATCCACTATGCCTTATGAAGCCTCGCCCTTCAAGGCGGGGATGAGGTCAGAAGAACGTGGAAACCAGTGCTGAGTTAATCGAAAAGTTTAAATACCCCTTTCCATTTTCTCTTAGGTATGAGTCTACTCATAATCATACTTCAAATCATAAAATATATTGCTTTTATTGTGGGGTTCATCGGTGGTTTCTTTATAGGAATAGGTATTGTTGCTGGATTATATTTGTTTTACATGACGTTTAGGACTTTACGGTTTAGATTTGAATATATTAAAAAACTTAAAGAATGTAAAAGAGATCCTAGTTGCAGTATGTCAAAAATATATGATTGGTGCTGTAGTGTTGCTGTCTGGGGGGACTGGGATGATGCATACGTTGTGGATCATATTTGCGAACCGTATTTTAGGAAATATGCGAAACAGAATGCGAATGGCAAACCTCGCCCATTAGGACGGGGAGGAGGTCAGAAGATGAGACAATTTCTTGTAATACCGTACGGTGATGTTATTGAAGAGAACGTTAAGATACATTGGACTAGGTGAAACTTATGGTAGAACTAAAAGTACGTCTAACAGGAAAAAGAATCGTATTTGAAGAACACGATGGAAATAAAGTAACAGTTGAAGGAAATATTCATAGAATCTATTTTATGACACCAGCAGAAGATAGCCAAATGATTTGGGAACTTAATAGGGAGAATGATGTATGGATTACTTTTCGTGGTAGATTATTATGTGTTGAAGGTTCTCAAGAAAATGAAGTAATAATAAGGGGAGACATAAATTCTTTTGAAGGTAATATGTTAGATGGTAGTATAAAAAATTTAATGTAACACCACATGGTATTTTTCTATCTTTTCCTATTAGTAAGGTGGGATAAATGAGGATAAGTTTAAACGGTACAGAAATTGAGGTTTACAACTTAAATAAGGTTTATTTCGACCAAGATGATATATCTGAAATACTTAATGAATATAAAGAAGAAATTTTCTATCAGCTTGTTAATTATCATATCGAGGAACTAGCTGAAGAGTTATTAAAATATGGGATAGTATTATGCAATCATAATTTAGACGAGGTTTATTTAAAATATTTTGATAAATTATTTGATGAAATTTCATCTATTAAACAATATTACGAAAAAGAAGGCAGGGAATTAGAAGAAATGCTAATAAAGGCTATGGATAAATTCTTCAAAAATCACGACGCTAATGAGTTAAGGGAATTGGAAAACAAAATATATGATCTACAATCAAAAATAGGACATCTTAAATTGAACGCAACAATCGCAGGTATAGGGTCTATCATTGCAGCATATTTGTCTTCTCGTGGATCCAAAGGAGACGAAAGACTCCGTCCGTGGAGATGAATAACTATCCTATAGAAAACTTTAAATTTTGGGTTCAGAAAACATGTTGAAAACATGCAAAATGTTCTCATTACTGGTTCTTCAGGTTTTATAGGCAGTTCTCTTTTAGAGAAGTTAAAAAGTGAAGGTTATTATGTAATAGGAGTTTCAAGAAAAGACGTAGACGTTAAAGATTGGTGGAAACTCCTTAACATTCTCAATGAGAATAATATAGACACAATTTTTCACTTTGCCGCTACTTCTATCGTAGCTGAGGGCCATCAAGCACCGTATGAGACTATAGAAAACAACGTTATGGGAACTGCTGGTGTATTAGAGGCTGCAAGGAGGAGTTTGTCAGTTAAGAGAGTTATAGTAATGGGGACTGATAAGGAATATGGAGAAGTGGAAAATGCGGACGAGAACGCACCGTTAGCTAAAAATAGCGGTATTTACGGTACTTCTAAGCTGGCATCCTCACTTATTGCTCTTGCCTACAGGCAAGAATTCGGTATGAAAGTTACAGTAGTTAGGTCGGTGAATATATACGGCCCCAAAGATCATAACCTAACAAGGATAATACCTAAAGCTGTTTACAGTTTTAAGCACGGACAACCTTTTACGGTATACGTGCCTACTGGGCAGAGGGGGTATATATTTATAGACGATGTCATAGAAGCGTTTAAGATTATTGAGAAACACGATGAATTAGACGTAATAAATATATGCAGTAAAGACGTACTAACTTCAGACCAGTTGGCTAAAATGATAGCGGAATTCATGCAGGCTAGGTACGGCGTTAATCCACAGATAACTTACAAAAAATCCCCATATCCAGAAATAGTTAAACAGTCACTTAACTGTGATAAATTGAAATCGTTAGGCTGGGAACAAAAATATGGAATTAAAGAAGGATTAGAAGCAACAATACCCAGCATTTTTAATGAACTTTAACAAAACAAGCCTTGCTCTTCAAGATAAGGAGTATTTAAAATACTCTTGATATTTGTTGTAAACATAATTTAATATTTCATCTCTACTTTTTCTAACCCATTCTCTGAAAAACGTCATGATCTCCTTTTCCTCTTCCTCAGGCTTAACCTCGCCTTTTAAAACGTAATTCCTTATGTACCCTATTACTGCTTCACTCAATGGATCTCTTACTTCCTCCTTCTCTTCAACATCAACCTCTCCTAACTCGATTAGTTTATTGATGTAATCCTGTAATTTCGACGAATAAGGACCGAAGAACCAAGGCTTAAAATTTAGGCCTAGATTAATTCCCTTCTCTTTCTCTAGGAGGAAAAAGATTTTCTGAAGTTTAGTAGCAGTAACCTCAACATTGTCCAACTTAGCTATATACAATAAAAGTTTGATAAAATGATAAACCTTATCGTCACTGCAAGTCATATCTATTACAGCCTAATTAGCAGTTAACGTAGTACAATTTAAACTTTTCAGTGTGTAATATGAAGCTCAACCATTCAAGGCGGAGAGGAGGTCAGAATACAGAAAACTTTTTAAATTCCTCTTCTCTTTTTCTCTTATTATGGCGGAGAAGCATATCAGATATATCATTGACGGCTATACTACACAGAGAGTTGAGGATATTAAGAAGGCGTTAGAGTCTAATTTAACTAACTTAGACGATGATATAAAGATAAGTAAGAATGGTTATAAGGTTTCACTGTCTTTCAGAACTCCAGCTAACGTTAGAGTGATGCAGTGTGAGGAGATTGATGAGCTATTGTCAAAAGTAGGAGTATTGGCGACGAGGATAATAGTTTCAAAAGTAGTAACCCACGAATCTGCGACAGATACTGAATCGAATAAGAGATTTAATGTTAACCTCATTATAGCGGCTCTTTCTGGCGGAGAAACAGTTGAGAGAGGTGAGGGGATAATTCTTTCCTGTAAGAAAAGGGATGGAAGATGGGTAAGAATTTAGGAAGAAAGAATAATGAGGAATTGTATATATTATACCAAGAAGGAAAGAAACTTAGACTTAGTAACAACATTTTAGCCTTCTTACTTCTTTCTGCTATTGAAAAGGCGAGTAACTATTTCACCGAGCTTTTGCTAAGCAAATGTGGGAATCCTACACTACCCGCACTTTTGCAGTACTTCAACCGTCCGCACGTAGTTGCTATCGTCCGCATCGTCTCTTATTCACGTGGGGGTGCGTGCCCCACAGATTGTGGGTCTACCCCTTTCGGGGAACCCCGCCTAAGTAGTAGTTAGTGCAGTAGGATTTAAACTTTTCGATATGTAGCATGACCTCCAACCGTTCAAGGCGGGGAGGAAGTCAGAAAATTTTTAAGTATGTCCATTTATACTATCAGCATGGTTCTAAGGAGAGTTGACGAAAACGTTTACCAATCCAATTTTAGATATGCGTCTTCTAATCATCAAAATTACGATGTTATAATTTCTGTTGCAATTGAACATAATTATCCATGGAATACACTTTACATACCACAGCCAGACGCCGTTCCGATAGATTTTTGGAATTTCTTAAGAGTCGTCTCTCTTATTCACGTCTCAACTGCTTATAATAAGAAAGTGTTGGTTTATTGTAGTGTAGGCATTTCACGTTCAGTTACTTATTCCCTAGCATATCTCATTTCCAAGGGCTATTCGGTGGAAGAAGCAAAGAAAACAATGGGGGTTAATTATCCTCTTCACCCAGATATGGAGAAAAGTCTACGTCTATTCGAAAGTAGGATGAAAGACAAATTCTTCAACAAATTATTCAGATATGCACTAATACAGATGGAAGCATTGCAGAACGATTCACCAGTACCAGAAGACAGAGTACAAACTATTAAAAAATACGTGAGTAACGGTTCTAAGGTTCTTATTTTAGGTTGCACCTCTCCAGAATACGAGATATTTAGTAAACTTTATGACGTTGAATGCATTCATTTAAACGCGTTAGGTAAAGTGGGGAAATTCATGATGTTTGAATATAACGACTACCCTGATAACTATTTCGACGCAGTCCTCGCATTCGATACATTAGAACATATGTATGCTCCGTTTATTACGATAGGTGAAATCAGGAGAGTGCTTAAAGAAGGAGGAATATTTTACCATTCAACGCCTACTATTAGTGAAGATATGAAAATACCCTGGCACGTTTCACTATTTTCTGTTGATACGTGGAAGTGGTTACTCGAATGGTGGGACTTTAAGGTTTTGGAAGAAAAAGTAGACCCAGACAGGATAACACAAATACTTCGCAAAGAGAAGTATACAAAATTTGAATCTTATCATAAATTAGTTCAGATTTCCTAAAGAGATTTTTAATCTTCGTGAAACGAACGACGAACCTCGCCCTTTAGGGCGTGGAGGAAGTCAGAAAAGTTTTTATACCAGTTGTATTTATCTATAATCATGTCCACACAAAATGAAATTGTGAACTTGGAAGAATACTGTAGAATGTTACAACTTACGTACAACGGGGATAATTGTTGTGAGTCGTGTAGCCAAGCTGGACAAGTAACTATATTAAAACATACTCCTTTCTTTTCAAGAGAATATTTGGCAAAGGAGATAACATACGATGTTTCGTTTAGCGTAGGAAATATATCTTTAGATATATATCCTTTTGTCTATCCAAAATCTTGGGAGCTTCAGAGAGAAAACACATTAAAAATGGCTATAGTTCTTGCATCAAAAGTCTACAATACACTAGCTAACCGCTTCGAATTCCTAAGATTGGAGCCACATAGAATATTTATAAACTGGGACAAAATTTATATGCAATCTTTTCGTCTTAGTGAAGGTTTTGGTACTGAGGTAGTCTTTGGAGAAAAAGGAATTCATATGATAAATTGTGAAAGGGACGAGAACGACTGTCCATATATTTCTATATGTAAGAAAGAAATATTTTATGATGGAGATAAAATAATTTGTAATGGAAAAACTATAGAGAAGACCGATGCCACATATAGAGACATTTACACAGAAATAATGAAATTTGATGTTCCAGCACCTACAGTATATAGGTGGATAATTGATAATATAAAGATAATATCACAAGAGTTAGGAATTACTTTAAAAATTCTAAATCCAAGTCGTTCATCAGAATTAACAAACCTCACCCATTAGGGCGTGGAGGAAGTCAGAAAAGTTTTTTATTTTGTTCGCCTAATATTTTAGCTGAAGAAAATATGAGTGTACAGCCTAGTTCAACTAATAACATGAGTGCTGGTTCGGGTGGAAGACTAATAAGGATGCTATTAATTCTATTCAGTGCAGTTGCTCTTGTAGCATTGCCTATTGCTGGGTTCTTCATAGGCAATTTCATCGGGACACATATGGCCGTCACTGATATTGAAAATGGGTATGCATATGGCGGATTGTTAGCTACGGTAGCACAAGCAACCCATAACTCTGTATATGCACAAGAGGCTAATATCAGCCAAGCACTCGGTATCACATTAGGACAATCTGACGTAAATACACTCGCTATTTTAGGTCTTGTTCTAGGGCTAATATTGGACGCACCGTTAGCATATTTAGTCATCAGTGAATATGAAAAGTTAACCTGATTTTTTTATAAAAAATGGGGGTTAAGGGAACGGAAAGCCTCGCAGGCGGGGATGAAGTCAGACGGTAAGAAAACAGAAAGATATGTTTTTAACCTCTTATGTAACTCATTTAAAGTGGTAGGAAATGTTAGATAGAACAAAAGTTGTTTTGCTTTCAGTAATAGCGGTTCTGTTGGCAATCATATTGTATTTTATTTATATACAAGTTAAATTAGCATATACACTAACTCAACCTATTATTACTGCTACAAGTACAGTACCTCAACCTACCACTACTATTACAAACACGATATCCAGTTCATTACCACAAAGTCAACAAGCACCACTAGTAATATCTCAATCTGCAAATGGACAAGTAATTTTACCATTAATTACAGACAAATGGGCTGTTGTAGTTTCGCCTACTACTTCTAACCAATACTTTTCTGTATATTTAAGTATGACAGGAAAAGTAGATGATACAGCAATAGAAATAATATCCCCTACTGTTATACCAAATACCAGTTTATTAACAACCAGTGCTAACTTTAGTCAATATGCAGGTTATCCATACTTGATAGTGAACTCTTCTGCACCTTTCACCGTGTACGTAGGGTTTGCAAAAGATTAAACTCTTCCCCCGCATTTTTTCTAATTTCTGACCGTCCGCATCTGTCCGCATCGTCGCTTATTCACGTGGGCTAATGGACATCCTTTTCACGTAAATAGAAATATTTTTATATTTGCTATAATAAATTTCATCTTGTAATCTGCTCCTACGGTTGATCAGGTGTTGAAGAGATGAAAATCCAAGTTTGTATTCTTAATCCTAAAAAAACAATCGAAAATCCTTCAATAAAAATTTTACAGAAACATTTCGATGAAATAACTGTGTATACACATAATTTTTATTCATTTAGCGATGCGAGAAACAAATGTATAGATCGTACTGCAGACTATGTAATAAGGTTTGATGCGGATGAGGAAATCGATGAAAACAGTGTTGTTCAGTTAAAACAAGATATATTGGGATCCTTAGTTTATGCTAAATTCCAGTTTATAGTAGGTGAATATTCGTGGGTTGACGGCTTTAAACTGATTTCCCACCCTACTACTTGTTCGTATGTAGGGCCAGCACATGAAACACTGGTATGCGACGAAGTAATAAAGAGAATTTATGATGATAACGTCGTATTAATACATAAGAAGAGTATATACGATTATTATTATTCAATGGCTAGGACGTATTATCTAACTGTACCAGATATAGAGCTCAGGAAAATTATAGGCGGAGAAGTAACTGTAGATAAATTCAGAAAGATTATTAAAAGTCCTACAAAAGAACTAAAGAACTGGGCAGAGAAACAAACCAGTTGCGATGAACGTAGAGCCTTTTACTACCTAATTTTCGGTGATATACCCAACAACGGTTGTGCACTAGATCCTCCATATTATGCGGAAATTGCAAATAAATTGTATGAGAAAGTGAAAATATACGACCCATACCTAGTATATTATGTAGCAACTCACCCACAATTAAACATAGACAGGATAGCCGAATTGAACAGGATATATATGCACTTATTAGGCAGACCTATAGATATGAGTGGGCTAAATATTTATTACAATATGCCGAATGATAAAGTAGTAGAAGCTATAATTAACTCAATTTATAGAAAAATTGAAAACATGCCACTTACATCTTGAAAGTGCTGGGAAAAATTTTTAAACCCATTTTCCTTTTTTCTTTTATGGCAGTACAACTTCCTCAAAAGGAGGAGGACATCGTTACGTTTTTATACCATGTTATTCTAAAAAGAGATCCAGACCAATCTGGTTTATCTACATATGCAGAAAAACTCAGGAAAAAAGAACTTACTATACCAGATTTAATCAGAATATTATATTTAAGTGATGAGAATAAATCAAAAAGGGAACTCTTTAGGCAGGCTGCTAACCTTGCGTTGTATGATTTCTTACAAACGATAAAAGATACACCTATCTACAAACAACTTAATTCTCTTGCGTCTATGGGGTTGAGAATAAAAGACGGATATGACGACACATTATTCGTGTACCAATTTAAGCCAGATTCATTAGTTGTAACAAACAAGTTTATAAATCAAAAGGATGTCACAATTTACACAACAAACAACTCAATGAAGACTTTATTTATAAATAACGGTGCAAAACTAATTGATATATTCACAGAAGATTTAAAGTTTGAATTCTGCTATTTTATTAACCCATCTATGTTTGATATTGTAGGAGTTATTGCCAGACGATTGGATGAGATATGTGATGTAATTTATGCTAATGAAATGTTAGATTACCTAAAAATGAGGTCGCAAAAATTTGAAACCCTCCCTTGAACCCACATCCCTGCATTTGGAACAACAACGAAAATTTTTAAACTCTTAAGTATCTATAAACATATGCCAAATTTTAAGAAGATTTTATCAAATTTAGTTACTTCCTCAGCTATATCTACAGATCCTACTGCTTCATTAACTATAGAAGCCAACGGTGTAGGACAGCTGCAGATAACATTTGGCACATCTGTACCACCGTCTCTTCAACAATATGCCACTAGTTCTAATACAGTCGTAATTCCAGTTCAAGGTAGTTTGAAACTTTCTGGATTAAACGGAGTTATAAATGTGTCGCCAGTTAATGTCACAGTAAATGTATCTCAACAGTTAACTGGTATAATTAACACTGTTCCAGCAATATCACCAAAGAAAGTGAAACATGTGTCAGTAACAGTATCGAATGGTACAATCACATCTCTTATACAAGACGGTAATCAAGTAACCCCGCCCACACAACTAATTTATTATACTGGATTCGGAGCAGTGCAATTAAGCGGATATGGCGTATCATTAACGATTAGTGATTACGACCCAATAGCAGGTGTACCTACTGGGGAACAAATACCAGTAACGTTAGTAGGCAGCACGTCTCAATACGCAGAAGCGTTTACTACAATCCATAGAAGTGCAACAGGATTCATTATTCTGCAGAACATATCTGGAACCGGGCAATTCGATATATTTGTAGAAGATTAATTATAATACAAAATATAAGCCCGCACTTTTTTCCGATCTCTAACCATCAGCATTCTGTCGCTATCTTCCGTAGCGTCGCTTATTCACGTGGGCTGAATCCTTTTTCATGTTAATAGAAATCTTTTTGTCTGTTTATAACAAATTTTTGTTGATAAATAATGATCTCTCACGCCGATGTGGGCTAAAGGGTGGGAGTGATTGCAGAGATGTGAGCCCCGTGCCGTTGGAGTCCCATGACCCACCTATGGTTGAGGGCTAAGTCCCTATACTCGATCATGAACGAACATAAAATGATTGAAATGAAAGTGTAGGGACAAACGGGCAAGGCTTGTAGCTTGTTTTGTCAGAAAAGTTTTTAACTTCGATGTATCTAACATTTTGGGCAACATGGGTGGGTTAACGATAGCACTAATAGTTGCATTAGTAATAATAGTTGCACTAATAGTTTACTTCCTACTAATTAAGAAACAACAACCCTCGGCTCAAGCTATAAGCGGTTGCACTGTCATTACTACCATACCAACAACAACTTACGTACCATCATATACTTATACACAAACTGTAACATATACTTTACCAATTCAAACAACAACTTATGTTATCACTAACACTCAAACGTCTCGACCAATCGTAACATATACTTGTCTCTGACACTAGTGAAATAAAATGACAAAAAAAGATTATATTCTTATAGCTATTATTTTATTTTTCATAATTATTCTACTGTTATTACTTTATTTCACAAAAGTTTCACATAATCGATCTGTCGCATCTACTACCACATGTACTTATACCACGACTTATACTGTTACGAATACGCAAACAACTCAACCAATCGTAACATATACATGTGCATAACTGTTGACGACGGCAGTTCGTCATCCGTATTCGGTCGTTATTTTTAGTAAGATTTTTTAACCATTCATGTATCATATTTTCTATGGAACGTAAGACACTCATAATCATTCTCTCAGCAGCATTAGCAATAATCATAGCAGTACTCATTTACTATTTCTTCATACTGAAGAAACCAGTAGCACAAGTGAGCGGAGTAATATCAATAGTACTATCACCTTCTAACCCGAAACTAACAGAAAATATTACAATACCTACTGGTACACCATTATCATTTAACATTTATTTGAGTAACGCTAAACCAAATAGTACATATACTGTACAGTTAGCAGGTAATACGTATCAGATAAACACTGACGGTAACGGTAACGGAGGAATAGCATTAGCTACTTCTCCAATATCTTCAAATACTACAGTAGTATTAACAATAACTGGGCCTTGTATACCATCTGCTTATGTATTATGTATTAATGTCTCTGTTACATCTACTACCACGACAACTCTAACGTCTACAACAGCCACAACTACAACAATATCCACCACTACAGTAACTTCTCCATCGTCCCCACCTAATTATATTATAGTTAAGAACCCCAACTCATATCCAGTTATCGCACAGTATATATATTATGACGGTTCATCTACAATTAATTATTATATACCGCCAAATTCTATAGTAAACTTACCTACTGAACCACAATCTTATGATATATTATCATTCCTTACACAAAACGCGTATATAGTTAGTTATACACCACCACCAGTGGCTGGGAGTACTGTAACTATACCATCTATAAATGGGTTGACGCTTTATCAATTTATAAACGATACACCGTACGTTCTAATTTTTGTTGCTACAAACTTAATCAGAACTATTAACGCTATTGTAAAACCAGGAACAGAAATAGAATTTTGGGCATCACCTGGATGGTCATATGGCGGTTATCAGCTTGGCACTGCAACTGCAATATGTACTGGATCTACAACAAATAACACTACCATTATTTGTCAAACATGAGCTACCATTTCTAACCTCCTCCCCGCTCTGAATGGTAATATTTATAAACGTGTGTGTATTTTCAATAATATGGACAAAAAGATATTTGTAGGCACTATTATAGGTATTATAATAGCGGTAGTTGTTGTTTTAATACTTTATTTTAACTTAATTACTAATCAGACGACCATAACAAACATTTCAAATCCAGTAGTTGCAACTACTTCCACTCAGTACTTGTATAATATACAAACACCTACTCATATACTATCGATCTCTGTTAGTTTTTCTATGACACCAGTACCTAATTCTACACCTCCAGCAGACGGTATACAAATAATTCTAGGTTCTAATAATGTCCAGTTTACTGGAGGAGTATATCAATGTAGGATACAGAACAACTGTCCACCTGGGGTTGGTGCACCGATAACATTTAACGGTATAATGGCTGGATTTGAGTTATATTATAACACATCAAATCCTGCCATGGCAGGTGCACCATATTTATTCATCTGTACAAGTAATGGACAATGCTTTACTACACCAATACCTCAGATCAATCAATCAATATCTGGTACTTTAACAGTAAATATATCGTCTAGTGAGATACAAGCGTCTCTGCAGTTAAGCAACGGTTCTTTATACACTGTCACCGCACCGTTAAGTATAAAAACTAACTTTGCGGAGGTTAGCGTAACTACTGGTAATAATTACGCTGTATGGAATCTAAATTCTATCAATGTTAAATACGCTATAGCTTAGCAAACTGCCCTAACTACCGAAAAGTTTAAATCCTACCACACGTCTATGTTCTCAAGCGGGGTTCCCCGAAAGGGGTAGACCCGTGATCTGTGGGGCACGCACCCCCACGTGAATAAGCGACGATGCGGACGATAGCGACTATGTGCTGACGGTTGAAGTACTGCAAAAGTGCGGGAAGGGTAAACTATCACACAAACCGTATGTTCCTGAGTCGAAGTTCTGCAAAAGTGCGGGTTTCAGCAAGATTTATAAACTTGTGTGTATCTTGAATGGTGATTAGTATGAACAAAACATTACTTGCTATAGTAATCACAGTAGTAATCTTAGTAGTCGTGGCACTAATATACTATTTCCTAATATACCTCCCAAGTAAGACACAAGTAACTTCTCAAGCCTTTACTGTAACTAGTGTGCCATCTACAAGCTTAACAGCAACTGTAGTATCGCCTCCTCAAATATTAGGTGTACCGTTCTACGTGAGTTCTGGTTCTGCTTTAGCACAATATACATATCAACAACTTAAGGTAGTACAAGGCCCAATATTTGTTGGTGACTCAGCGTGGCTAATATTACAGACACCAACTGGTAATTATGTGGCGGAAGTAATAGATACTGTTGCAGCAGAGCAGATGGGCGTAGGAACAGTAATAGTGTCTGGAACTACGATAACTCCCATTGTAGTATAAAAAATTCAATCTTTTGAGTAAAATTTTTAAGTATTTTTATCTATTTTTGTCCCATGTATAAACTAGATGAGTTCATTCAGTATTTAAATGAGTTTTTAGCTACAAGGAACGAGAATATAATACCCCTTGCAGATTTTAGAAAATTTTTGAGAGAAAAGAAAGGATTACGAGATAAAGGTAGTTTCGGTAGCATGATTTTGAAATTATCTGCGTATGGTCATCTATTTTTGTATAAAGACGTGACAAACAGAGAATACATAATTAAGGATCCATCGAAGTTCGACGAGAAAGAGTTTTTAACATCAACAAGAAGTACGGCTGCAAGAATATATACGTTTATCCTAACAATTATGGAGCTCCAAGCAAAAAATCCTAACAATTACATAAACATCAGGACAGTCTTTGCAGAATATAGAAAGAAATACCCCAAGCTATATTATCACGGTATACCAGTTTATCACAGGATAAAGATGGCGTTGTGCAAGTTGGGTTATTTAGATTGTATAGGAACTATAGCAAACAGGATGAATATTAGGCTAACAGAGAAATTTAAGGCTAAATACCCTGTACTTACGGTTCCAAAATTCAAAGAGCTCCTAGCAGAAATAAGGCCATATATATCTAAAAGCACAAAAAATATTAATGAATAGATATAACAAGAAGAAATATTTATAAGCATTTATGTACTGTTCTTAGTAGAAACAAAATGGCTGTAGGAATGTCGAGACATAAACCAAAGGGAACCGTTGGTAGAGCAATGCAAAGAGGAGTTCCGCTTATAGACGCATTACAAAAAGCAAAGTCTAAGTACGTAACTAATGCACAAAACGCTGCACCAGTTTATAAGCAGAAGTTAGGCGAATATGTTAACTGGTATTATCCACAGATAGAGGCATTCGCACAAGCTGGAATGACCAACCCAACATATTTCGATAATACTGAAGCTGGACAAGATGCGAGGATAGAAAATGCAGTAAGAGTTGCAATGCAAACATCAAAGTTAGCTGCACAATGGAGAAGACTAAGGAGACTTGGTAATACTGGTATGATGCCTAACACTACTGGTTATCCTCCATTCCCATATACAAGTGAAGAAAAGGTGATTAAATTATAAAGGGGTGAAAATGGATGGGTGTAGGTAAGAAAAAGGCAAGAGGACCAATAGCTAAGGCAATAAAGAATGGAGAAGGTATAGAGAAAGGATTAGAGATTGCTGCTACGAACTATCAGACAGGCGTAGGATCAGCAGGAGACGCATGGGTAGCGGGAACTGCTGGCTTCTTAGGTTATTTCATGCCCAGAGTTTTGGAGTATTATGATAAGATGAAGGATACTGTGAAAGACCCATATGAGAGAATGAGGCTAGTATTAAAAGAGGAGAGTAAGATAGCTAGAGATTATGACGTGATTGCTAGAGAGAATAGAATTAAGCAGGAAATAGAATCTGCAAAACGTTCAGGGACTCCTATCGGAGTAAGTCAACTCAGACCTATGTCAACTGGAACAACTTATCCTGCATATTTTAACATAACGTCTGCTACGAAAAAGATAACAATCTAAGTTAAATCTTTTTATATTTCTTTTTACCAGTTGTTAATATGTATATTGATAACTATTTCAAGAAAAAATGTTTAGAGGATCCCATTTGTGTAGGTTGGAGTGAAACAAGGAAAAGGTTTTATTACGTACGATATCCGCCATATTGGGTAGACGGAGAGGTTTATATACTAGATTCACATTTCAAGCCAAATTTGATGGGCGGAGTACCAATAGGCGGTATATCTGGTAACACTGCATATATGGGTACTCTAACATGGTTTGCAGTTGATAAAAACGGTAATTATTATGGAATAACAGACGCACATGTTGTTTATAACTATGATACTGTATATTTCCCACCTCAACTTTTAACTATAAACCCGCAATACACTGCAGAACATATACCAATACTTAACCCCACGCCAATAGGACAAGTAATATGGAGGTCTAACTTAAATTCCGACCTAGTTGAACTGGATATGGCAGTTTTCACGCTCAACGTTAAACCATACCTCATATCATATGGTAAGATAGTCCCAGCTTTCTTCGATGTACCTCATGAACTGGAGCCAGTAATAAAAGTTGGAGCAAGAACTGGTCTAACAAACGGCTCGGTTCTGGATCGATTAGCCACAATAAAAATGTATGAGGAAACTGGTCCGAGATTGTTTAACGGTTCTATATTCGTACTTCATACGGAAAGCGGGGACAGTGGTGGGCCGATTTTTGTAGGTACAAGTATTGTGGGTTCGATAGTCGGCGGTACAGGGGTTTATGCAATAGCAAATTACACACCAAGAATTACCCAAGCTTTAGTATCACTAGGTTTGAAGCCAGTATTTAATTTTGGTGTAGTAGAAACGTTGACTGCAGCACCTTATATAGTCGGCGGTTCTGTTCTAGCGTTTTTAGCTAAAATTATTTAACAAAGAATGGCAAGCCTCGCCCTTTAGGGCGGGAGGAAGTAAGAAATGTTTATTTTTTACTGTTGCCAATACTATTATAGGGATGTTGTTTGAGTAGAAGGACTGCAATAATAATAGTTGCAGCTGTCATAGTTGGGGTCATAGTCCTCTCTTTCATACTGGAAAGCCTTTACGTAGCAATACTTAATCAACAAGCATTGTCTGCCATGTATTCAATTCAGCAGAAAAAAATTTAAGTAGGAATAAAAATATCATCTTATGCCTACATTATTCATCATTATAGGTAAAGCTAAGGCAAAAACTAAGAGCGATGATAAAGTGGTTAAAATAGACTTTACTAAGTATCATTTGGGTGATATACCCAAGCTTTTGGCATTAGCTAAGGTCGTTTCATCAGGTAAGGTAGATAAAGAAGCTTTTGATTTTTTGGGGATAAAGGAGGACGAAATAAAGAAATATGATAAGATTAAAATATGTCTCGAAGAATCCCTGGCTAAGGTCATTGTAGGTAAGGTAAAAGTTAAAGATGTGGGATACGATCTATTTTCTTGCGACTGACGGCTCCCCGCCCTTACGGAGGAGATCGGTGTGGCAATATTATTAGGTATAGCTATATCAGATGCAGAATATTATGTAAATCCTAAGAGCACAATTAGGACTGCAGAGCAGTTAGCAGAAGCTAAGGACATAGATGTCATGCTAGCATACGACGAGTATTCCAATTTACCATTTCTTAAAGAATTTAGAGAACATGTTAAGAGGAATTTATATTATCTTAAGGTTACAGGCTTTGGGCTAGGTAAAGCTAGGAATAGTTTAGCAGTTGAGGCATGGAGAAGAAAATACGACTGTTTAGTACTTTCGGACTCGCATATGAAATTTTACGGTGATATAGACAAAAGTCTTTCAGAACTTTGTAAGGAATATGCAGCAGTCCCAGTACAGACAGATCAAAAAGAGATAGCACGTGATGTTGGTATTTATTTATATTTTTACTCATTTAATTGGGGACATTATTTTGATGCCGACGAAATACCTATGACCGCTAACCCATTAACAGCGTGGTCGTTTAGGGCTTTAGACGATCTAATATCTGCACAAGGCATGTTCACTCCAGTTTTATATTGGGGTTACGAACTTTTTGACCCAAGTGTTTCATTAGCTAGGTTGGGTAGGTGGTTGAAAGTTAGGAAAGACGTAATAGTAGGTCATTGGTACAGAGAACAAGGCGAGTTGGGGAAGCAGTTTGATGTTAGGAACAGTCAACCAATCCATAAGGAACCTTTTGCCCTTGTTTCCATAATAAAGAAGGATTTACCATACTATGCTGGTATAAAACACGCTGCTGCTACTTACGCGTTAAAACACTATAAACCTATCTTAGGCAATATAACATCGTATGGATTCAGAAAACTCTCTGCGGTAGACCCCATGTATACATTAGTTCAACCGCCTGAGGTAATAAACGCTATAAAACGTTTTAATAGTGTAGCTAAATACACCATTTTGGACGTATATAATGAGTTCCAAAAAAGGGTAAACTCTGGTAGAATAAAAATATCCCCTCCAACATATCTCTTTTTGTGAGCTATCCTCTTAACTATAGAAAACTTTAAATTTCACATATACATTTATGTACTTAGGCGGGGTTCCCTGTAAGGGGTAGACCCGCGATCTGTTGCACCCCCACGTGAATAAGCGACGTTGCGGACGATAGCGACTAAATGCTGACGGTTGAAGTCCTGCAAGAGTGCGGGTCTATTAAAAATTTAAATTCTAAAACGTTTCAAAGTATTGTGGTATGTAATGGCCACAATTCAGTGTGAGAAAAAATTTATACAGTCTTTTTTTATGGAGACCAAGGTAAAAGAACCCATTTATATAGGCGGGGTGCCAACATACGATCTATATTTAGAAAAATATCCTCATAAAGATTATTTGTATGTCAACGGTGTTCGTGCGAAGGCATTGTCAGGCGGTGCCTATTATCAAATAAACGAACCAAAATTATTCGAGTATTTTGACGAGATTTGTGAATTATTTAACGATGACGTATATATAGTTATTGATGATGTATCATATTTACCTTTATCCATTCAAGTTAATGGTAAATATGTACTTATGATAGAACGCGTGGGTACAACTTTTACAATGAATACAGAACTTGGGCTTAATGACATAAGAAACATAAACAATAAAATCGAAAGAGTATTTAAAAACAAAATTATCCCATTATTGAAGGAGGTGGGGCTGCATGGTTAGTTGGGAGCTAACTAAATTTAAAGTAGAGAAAACTAATAAAAGTACACTTAACTTTGAAACAGAGATAGTGATACCTGAAATCTATAAAGACATTACGGTTATTTATGATGATAAACAGCTTATAGTCTGGGGTTCTGAACTAAAACAAGACTATGTTACAACATATGAAATTAAATCTAAACTAGAAAGGTTGTTAGATTCTCCTTTGATAAAGGAACTGAGCAAACATTCGAGAAAGGAGGAATACAGAAGAAGCTTCTCATTAACCAAAATACACGTTTACCCAGATGGCACGCTGGCTAATTTACGATATGCCTATAACGACAAATATTTGGAGTTTGGTAGTGTTTTAGTAATCCCCCCATATAAAGGTTGGGAAAAATTGTGCAAAGTACCACTAACAGTAGAGACAAATGCAGTGTCTAACATTAAATTGTTTTATGAATTATTAACAGAAATATGTAGATCAGCAGTAATGGTAAATGCTAATGTGAATACCGTAAATGAAATACTCAAAATTCTTTTGCAAAAAATTGGGATTAATGTGTCGTGAGCTACCTTGCTCTTCCAGGGCGGGGAGGAGGTCAGTACGGTAGAAGTGTGGAGTTGGTAAGATTTATAAACTTATGTGTATCTTTATTTTGAGCAAAATGGATAAGCTAGAAATAGCTATAATAGCTCTTGTTGTATTAATCATCATAGTCTTGCTATATCTCATATTTGTTGCTAAAATTATAAAGATACCATCATCATCTACATCACCAACAACTACAACATCTTCTTCGCCTATATCTTCTTCGTCTGCAACTACAACATCTTCTTCACCAACATCATCTACATCACCAACAACTACAACAACATATGCACCAATAGCTAAGGTGAACGTGAGCTGGTAAGATTTATAAACTTATGTGTATCTCTAAAGGTGATAAGATATGAGCTCTAATCAATATGCATCGTATGTATCACCAAAGCTTGGAATAAGCATAGGTACATTTGCTTCCATAATTAGAGGTAACAAATCATTATTTACTAGACTATTTACCGATTTACAAGGCGGTAATACTGCAGATATTGCTGCAATAGAAACAATGGTCGCTAATTCTCAGCCACTTTCAACTATTGTAACTAGTTTAGCTAATACACCAAACAGTATGGCCGCACCACTAGCGTTAACTTATAACGGTGCAGTGGCATTAGGATTATTACCACCTGTTATAGCACAAGCATTGACTAATTTAGGTGCTAACTTAAATAACGTAGTAATCGACTTCGGGTACAATGCACATGTCTAAAGAGATGAATTTTTTAAGCCATTCATTTTTATAACTTTACTATGTTGTCTATAAAATTTATTACCCATTCTTCAAATACCTCGTTTTATAGACTAACCAAACTTTGGATTAAATATTTCAATAATCAAGACAACATAGTAGCAACATCAAGTGATATAAAAACAGACGTTACTGTTCTCCATCCAGCGATAGATATTCTTGTTAACCTTAGAAAAGTAGATAAACAGAAGGACGGGTTGATTGTCTGTGTTGATGTTTCTGATACTGACAGAGTCAGTCAAAAGTATTCCTCAGTTATTAATTCTAATTGCGATGTAGTAATAACGCACAGTGAATGGAGTAAAAAAGGAATGATAAATGGTGGGGTAAATGTGCCGATTAAAGTAATAAGTCATGGGATAGAATATAAAAAAGTTAGGCATGAGTGTGGTGTTGGATTTTATCTCAGTTTTCTACCAGAACAGATATATAGAAAAGGTACAGATTTAGCAATAAACGTACTTAATAGGCTAAAGAATTTAAACATAATAGTCAAACAATATCAAACAAATTACCCACTAAAGTGGAAAACAATAGGTTGGGTTAACGATATCTATGAAGAATATTATTCCAAGTTTTCACTTTTTGTTCATTTACCTAGAGGGGGTGCACAAGAACTTGAAGTATATGAAGCATTAGCCAGCGGATGTAATGTTATAGTTCCAGATCACCCATTATTCGAAGGATTACCAGTAATTAGGGCCAAAAGCCACTATATTCCTAAGATAATACTCCCCTATTGGTTACAAGAGTATCATATAGGAGGCGGTTATGAAGCAGACGTTGATGATGTAGTAGATAAAATATATAAATCAATAGATTTACCACCTCCTGACTATAAACCGAAAACTATGGAGGAGTTTGTTAAAGAGTTTATTTCAGTCATTAATGAATATTTACAAAAATAGTAGAAAAATTTATAAAGCATTTTTCTTAACGTGGAAAATTTTTTAATCCACTTGTAATACTATGTAATTATGGAAGAAACGTATTACCGCGTCATTTCGGTCAAACTTCACACGTTTTTAATAAGGAAAGTTGAGTTAGCAGCTATAAATTCTGGCTCAAACAAAAGTGAAGTGATAAGGAATATACTATTAGACTATATTTCTAACTTTTCACAGAAACCCCTTATCAGTTCTAGAGCCGAGTTATTAGTTGACGGTGATCCAGATTCACGTAGTCTTATTACAGTAAAGGTTCCCTCGACACTGTATGAAAAGGTAGTCGATATTGCACGCAAATATAACACAACCATTTCTTCGGTAGTTATATCAGCATTATATTACGCTTTCAAAGATAACAAAGTGACAATTACGTTAAATAAAGAAGATAAAAGCAAGCCACGTTTTCGTGTATGCCCTATATGCGGTTTAATTGTGCTTAGTTCATTTGAGTCACATCTGTTGTCTCATAAGAGAATACATGCAAAATATAAGAGTAGGCTAATTAAGTATAGAGATATAATGCTATTAGCACAAGAAGCCGTCTTACAAGCAGATAGAGACAGTATAAAGGAAGTTTTAACATTTATTAAGAACAATTATCCATCAGATGTCTATAAGACCGCACTAAGACGGACAAAATCTATTTATTCTAAAATTAATGATTTTATTTAATAAAACTATACGTGAACTTAGCAGTTCAGTTCTAATTAACGTCTCTATCTTTCCTCACTTCATACTCTTTTTCTATATACCTCTTCGAACTTCTCTCCTTCTTTTTCTCTCCTTCTTCTCGTTTCATCAGTACGAAATTAAAACTACGTCATTCAGTACGGAGTAAAATTTAAATTCCAGAACATGTAAAGTGTAATAAACTACCCCGAATGTTGCACACAAGCAATCCGTATATTCAATAATCCTTATAATGCACACAAGCAATTAAAAACTTCAATAATACATGAGATGCACACAAGCAATTCGCTCTTTCAATAGAAAAATGTCTGCACATAAGCAAAGTGGGGGTTCGATAAAATCTAATTTGCACACAAGCAACAAAGATTCTCAATAACGCGGTTATTGCATATAAGCAGTCATAAGGTTCAATAATATCTTCTTTACACCAAAACAATTATTTATGACTACGTCCTTCCATAGAAAACTTTTTAAACCCCCCTTCTAATTAGTAGAAGAGGTGGATAAAAATAGAAACAATAAAAGAAAAATTTGATATTATAGATGAGGATATCAGAGAGTTATTAGACCTAATACATAACATAAAAATTGATTATATGACGGGAAAAAATGATAAAGGAAAAATTGATAAAGCATTGTTTTTAGTACAAAAAATTCAAGCAGAAATATACGGGCTAACTCATTAATAAGTGGGATCCGTATGTTGAATAAACTATCAGTAATTTATGATAATCGTTCCATATCACTCGAAAATATAACTACGCTTGCTATACTTGGCGATAACGGTGTCGGCAAAACCGCGTTTTTGGAGAGAATAGCGTTAACGAACGAGGATAATATTACTACAATACTGAATGCAAAAGGTAGCATTAATTATGAAAACTTTTCAGTTAATATCGACGGTGAAGAAGTAAAATGTGAAGAAGTTAAAGCAGAAAGAACACGTGTTCCATTAAATTCTGTTGTTCCATCTATTTCTGAAATGTATCACTATGAATGTAAAGGTAGTATTAAGTATAAGGTAATGATAATATATCCTTACACCTTTCGGACATTTGCTCATCAACCACATTACGGCATATTCGTTAAGCCTAACGACGAAGATATGAAGTTCAATAACATGATAAAAGGATTCATTGACGGTACTATAATACGCGTGGTTGACGATTTCATATATGAAAACGGTGATAACGTAACATATTTGGATAATTTAGGGAGAGGCATTAGTAACATGGTAAAGTTACTGTGGTTGGTATATTATCATAGGCCAGATATACTTCTAATAGATGATATCGAGACACTAAACTTGCACCCCAAGAGGTTGCAGATGCTTCTTAAGTGGTTTGCAGAATATATAAGAGATAATAAATTGAAGGCGATGTTGTTCACCACAAATAGTGATGTGTATGTTGACCTGGCAGAAGTTGACAAGGAAGCAAAATTCCTGTTGTTACAAAAAGACAAACATATTGTAATGGATACAGAAGAAGTTTTTGATAGAATAGATTATGAAGATTTAAGATACACAGCGTTAAAGCTGGTGAAAAAAGATGAAAGTTGAGCTAGTTTCTTATACGAAAGATGGAGAAAGAGTTGTTGCCATTGCTTCTAAGATGAGCAGGTCTAGAAAGGGTTGGGATTACCACGAGAAGACAATGACGGATGAGGAAGTAGAAGTATGGATTCGCGACGCTATCATTCACGGCTACTGGTCGCCCCTAGAGCACTCTTCTTACACTTTCTCCATTGAAGGAATTTCCAGAGTTGCCTCTCATCAACTAGTGAGACACCGCATTGCATCATACACTCAAATGAGCCATAGGTTTGCTAAGCCCGTTGATGAGTACTATCAGCCCGTTATACCACCTTCTGCAGAAAGGAGGACAAAAGATGCTATTGAGGAGGCGTATAGGGATGCGTACAACCACTACTACAAACTCCTGGAGGCTGGAGTACCAGAGGAAGATGCCAGATACGTCCTACCTAATGGAGTAAATACAAACATCGTTGTGACAATGAACGCGAGAGAGTTGTATAATTTCTTTGCCCTCAGACTATGCTCAAGGGCACAGTGGGAAATACGTCAAGTTGCTTGGAAAATGCTAGAAGAAGTAAAGAAAGTCCATCCCCGCCTCTTTAAGTATGCTGGACCTAATTGCATAATATTAAACAATTTAACTAGTGATAGACCAATGACTGTAGAGAATGTCCTTAACGGAATATGGGGTTTTGAAATTAGCAGATGTCCAGAAGGCGTATATCGTGACGGCATATCTAAATGCATACTTTTTGGCATGGGTCTTGCCGACTTATGGCAGTGTATTCATGATTGCAAGGTTCATTTTAGCGACCCTGGCGATGACGATAGTGGTTGTATAGCCTGGTGCAAGAAAAACTACGCTGATGGCTCCCCGCCCTAAAGGGCGAGGCTTCATAAGGTATGGTGACCGCCCGTGATTCTTGGAGATAGAGATTTAAAATACTACCTAGAAAAGGGTTGGATAGTAATTTCTCCTCTTACTCAAGATACTATAAGAGAGAACGGGGTCGATTTAAGAGTGGGCGAAGAGATAGCCCGCTTTAAGAAGACTGACGAAATATATGAAGATGGAAAAGATCCGCGTTCATTTTATGAGATAGAGAAAGGCGATGAATTCATCATTTACCCTAACGAACACGTACTGTTAGTTACTGAGGAATACGTTAAACTGCCGAACGACGTAATGGCTTTTGTCAACTTGAGGTCATCTTTTGCCAGGCTAGGTCTTTTTGTACCACCTACAATAGTAGATGCAGGCTTTGAAGGTCAGCTCACAATAGAAGTACTAGGTTCCGCTTTTCCAGTAAAGATAAAGAGGGGGACTAGATTCCTTCACCTTATTTTCGCCAGGACATTAACACCAGTTGAGAACCCCTACCATGGCAAATACCAAGGACAACAAGGCGTAACTTTACCGAAAAATTTTTAAACAACCCTTCTAGAAAGTAAAATTTAAAAGATCTATAATATTAGACTAACATATGAGTATGAATATAGATCAGTTGGTAAATAGGGCAATGGATTTATATGATCAATTGAAAGCAGATGAAGAATTAAGGAAAAAAGCGATAAGTTTCGCTACACATGTTAAGGGTATAGATATAGGTCAACCAGAAATAGATGAAGATAAGGGAATAATAAGGGAATATATAAAAGTAATCACAGATGTTGGGGACATTCATATACCAATGCAGCTATACGTTACAGATTCCACACAGATACACGATACTGCGGTAAATCTGCACGAGTTTATCAACAAGTCTATGATGCCGATTATAAAGGATATGTACGAGTCGATAAATAAGAAGAGCGAAAGCTTAAAAAATGTAAATGACGACAGCTTCCTTTCAGTTTTGACCGATGCGATAGGCAAAGCATTACTTATAGTTACAGACGAAAAGATAGTAGACGTTGCAGGCAAAATAGGCGAGAACACATCAAATATAGAATTAATAGCCGATACGTCTGATGATAGAACGTTTGAGTTAGTGAAAATTGAGAACGTGAAGAATATGGATATAATAAGTAATATAACTATAGATTTATTAGATTTTATAAACAAAATGTGGAGTTCCATAATTTATCCTTTCATCGCGTCAATGATCCATTCATAATATATCGGTGTTATGGATGAGTGAGAAGAAAGATGAGGCACCTAAGATTACCAAAAATATTGAAATACCTAAGGAAGAATATTGGTCTTTTATAAAAGTTGCACGTGAATCGGTAAAGTTTGTAGATGGCACATTATATCCAATGTTAGAAAGAAGAGGAGTAGGTAAAGAAACTATTGCTACGTTATCTGTACTTTTCGCCTCAGCGTTACAGGAGGTAATGATAACACAAATGAGCATAATGAGGACTGGTATAGAGCCAACAATATCTTTATCTCAAGTAGAGAAGGCGGTAAACGAGATATACAAGCAGTATAGTAGCGGTGCAATAACACCTAAAGAGGCAATAGACTCTATATTTAACGTTTTAAGTTCACTTAGTAAGAAAACAAAAAATGAAAATAAGTGAGCTACCTCGCCCTTCAAGGCGGGGAGGAAGTCAAGCGATAACTTTATAAATATATGTTACTATTTTCTCTTATGCCTAAGTTTGGAGAGATTGTATCCCCGCCATCTAAGCCTTCTAAAACAACATTCGATTATCCACTGGAACTGTTATATACTTATATTGACAGTGAAAGGAGACATATAAGACAATCCATAGTTGACGCTGGAAGAGAAGAAGTACCAAATCCATTAGAACAGTTCACAGAATTACTTAATGCGGCCACGTCACTTGCTAACGCTACTAAGTCAACAGAAGCAAAAGCTGCAGATTATACAACTATATTATTACAAGTATTTGGAAAGATGCTAACTACGCCTGAAATTAGAGATAGGTTAGTAGATATACTTAAAGCGTTACAACCAAAACCCACAAACCAACGTACTCAATGAATGTCCGACCCCTTAAAGGCTGACGGCTCCCCGCCTAAAGGCGGGGTTTCTACGCCCACTGGGGCGTCCCTCATGCTTCAGGCACCCCTCACGGGCGTGGCATCACAGTTCAGTGCCCGCCGTCAGCTGGGGGCAGTGCATGGCTCATCGTCTGTTAGACTTGCCATGCACCAACATACACGAGTATATGTACCAAAAAATATTTAAATGTTTTGGTTAATCTGATCTTATGGGTGTAGAATTGGTCTTCAGAGCCAAAATATCGAGTCACGGCAAAGGAAAATACATCATATACATCCCGAAGGAGTTCTCTGAAAAAGCAAAGGAACTCTATAACGATGGAGAGGTGATCGTAATTGTTGCAAGAGAAGGTTGAAGAGGGGTTTAGGGTCTTAAACTTGGAAAAGGATGTTGATAAGGACGTTCTGGAGTTCGTTAGGAAATATCAGATTCTGGCATCTCATCTCTATTGGTCTAGAAGATTAGGTATCAAACCATCAGACATAATTACCGAGAAGTTACAGAGGGATGTGAAAAGTTACTGGCGTTGGCAGGTTATAGATGAGAGAAGTCCAATGTATTTATTCAAAAACGTGGAAAGGACATCGAGACCCTATTCAATGCTGATTAGAATACCCTTGCTGACGGCTCCCCGCTCTAAAGAGCGAGGGTTCTACGCCCACTGGGGTGTCTCTCATAGTTCAAGCACCCCTCACGGGCGTGGCATCACAGTTCAGTGCCCGCCGTCAGCTGGGGGCAGTGCATGGCTCATCGTCTGTTAGACTTGCCATGCACCAACATACACGAGTATATATGTACCAAATAGTTTTAAATGTTTCGGTTATGAAAATCATGAAATGCCAGAGATGTGGGTTCAGAGAAAGTTGATGCACTACATCCCAAGAAAGGTGCATTTGTTCAGGATAATAGGTTAGTTCTGAGACTTAACAAAAAAGTAGAAATCGAAATACCGAAACGGGCTATTGGATGGTTGAATAAGAGGCTTTCCGAAAATCCAGATAAGAAGTCAATAAGGGTATTTGAAAGAGATAATAAACTAGTAGCACAAATAGTTCTTCATAAAAAGAATGTGGTAAAATTACCTGAAAATCCGCTATTGGTTGTCGTAGATTTAAATAGTTCCTATGGTATAGTTGTCCATTATTGGGACAACCGATTAATTAGGACAGAAAAATACAGACCACCAAACAGAGATATAAGGTGGAAAAGCGTAAAGAGACTAATGAAAGTTAGAGACAACTTGTACAATCAAGGAACAATAACCCAACGTCAGATCGACCTTTATTCTGCATTGATAAGGAAAACGTTGAAAGGGAGTATGAAGAGTTGGATACAAAAAACTGTGGATAAAATAGTCAGACGAACAAGACGACTTGCTAAAAGGCACAGGAAGGAGCCACTCGTTTTAATAGATGTGCCAGACGATAATTCGCTGAGAGGAAGTAGTTTACAACGTACAATTAGATCGTTCTCTAGGTATTTGGAGAACATATTATCATGGTATGGCATATATTGGGAAGAGATGAGGCTTTACAGTACGATATGCCCCAAATGTGGCGGAAAGCTAAACTTAGAACAAAAAACTAAACGAATTAGAATCATGAGATGCCAGAGATGTGGGTTCAGAGAAGATAGGGATAACATACCGTTATACTGGGCAATTAACAGACTCCCCGCCCCTAGAAGGGGCGAGGCTTCATAAGACATGGTGGAGGAAAGTTTAAAATAAGTGTTGTAGTGTGTATTTTATGAATAATACGCAGTTCATAATAATAGTTGTTGCTATTACGGTCGTCATAATTGTTCTATTAATCTATTTGATGCATATCCTTGTTGTATCACCTGTAGTTTCAAGTGCGGTTTCTTCTGCATTAGCAACATATCAACAAGAGTTCCAACAATGTGCTGAACAGTATGCTACCGCGTTTAACAAGTTCATTACAGAATCTCCTGAAGGATTTAATCAAGCAGAACTCCAAACATTAGCACAGTTACAACAATGTATGAATAATGCAGCACAAGGTATGGCTAATGTTGCGAAGAGCCTAGGTCAGAATCCGTTAAATATTATTGCACAAGGTGTTGCGGAAGCTTTACTAGCTGTTGGTATTGCATATGGAATAGTAGAGATTATAAAATCACTAAAGACGTTTACTAATGGCGGTGCAAATAATGGCGGTGCAGCTGCAAACATTTTAAGTAACGCAATAATCAGATACGACTTAGAAAATGGTATAATTACTCCCGATCAAGCAGCAGGAGTAATTAATTCGCTTAACAACGTATATAACCTCAACGTTTCAGCAGTTTATAGTTTCGCGAATTATTTAGTTCAAATTAATGTTCTAACTATTGATCAAGTTTCACAGTTCGAAAGTTTTGAAACGAATTTAATGTACGACGATACGTTAGATACTGAAGCGTTGCTAGCCCCCCCGTCCTAGCCACAAGTTAGAGATCGGAAAAAATGCGAGGGCGAAAAGTAAAGTTTTTAACTTATATGTATATCTCTTAATTTATGATAAAGAAGATGTTTGATGATGGATGTCTTGGCGTTAAGCTTTACGCTCAAGAGGCTTCAGAGAAGGAATTTAAAAAATATCTTCGTAGTGTATCCCCCTTGAATAACGAGGAAAACGAAATTTTGGCCATGCAGATAATTGCAAGAGAAGAGGATGTTAGAGTTTTTCCACAATCAGGATATCGTGTTGGATGGAAGCGTACTCCTACTTTTTCCTTTTTGGTTGTTGTCTTTTGTCCAATTCAAGAGATTCAAGAAGAGGGTAATGGGGTGACGACGAGTGGCTATTTATGAGATAACAATAAATAAGAAGAAAGGAGAGGATTTAACACCCGATTTATTGAAGATTATTCACGAGAAACTTAATGATGACCCAGCGTTTGTATCACTTGTTATGGATCCTATCCCAAACAAGGGTATAAACGACGAAGGTAAACCGTATATTGTATTTATAGGCGAGAACTCCGCAATAGCGATAATAAGAGAGAATGATAAAAAAGTACTAGTCGCGTTTATAAAATCTCCAGCTGGTTTAAAACAGATAGACGAGAATCTGAGAAACAGATATAAAATCTTCTTGTTCAGGGGTAGAACTGCACCTTTTGAGTTTGCTATAAAACAACATATTCTTCAGCTTATATCTGAAGAACCAGATATGGATGATATAGAAGTGAAGGAAGAGAAAGATGAGAACGATCAATCTGATAACGAAGATAGTGGTGATAAGAAAGAGAGAAAAGACGTCGAAAAAGATGAAGTCGAGGAGGACTGGGACAAACTATTCAATCTGAAAGATTGAAAGCCTATCTCCACGAAGGATAGATCAACATGGCAAAGATTATAAATATTTGTGACAACCATTATATTATTCCAGACGAATATGAAATAGAACCGATATCCACTACTTCTGTTATTTATATTGATGGTAAGAAAGTCCAAGTAAGTAACCTTTACAGGATAACAAAATATGAAACTATGGAAGGTATTAAGGTAGAGTCAATGCTGTTCGGCGACTTATATTTATTCGAGTATGCTGGATTTTCTTATTTTGTGTTAAGGTATGTACGCAATGACGGTAAGGTTATTAAGAAGGTGTATAAGAAACCATGCTTCAGTAATGTTAATATACAACTTGGCAAAATATTAACTGAGATTGAGAATTGGTAGTAGTCGTTCCTGTTAGTGGTGGAATATCTGGTATAATAAACGATGTAATAGTTATAGCAATGGCTTCTATAGCCTCATATTTTGTGTCTAAGGAAGTAGCGAAGACATCCATAAAATCTATAGCTGCTTCATTTTCAGTTAACGATTTAATTAATATTATAAAGAAGGTGATTGACAATGCCTCGCATGACGATGAACTAAAAAAACTTATAAACACTTTTGTATCAAATATGGTAAAATCTATTTTATCTAACCCAGATTTAAGAGATGCGTCTAGAGCTATAATAAAGGGAATATTAGAAGATCCAGAAATTAGGGATGAAACAAAAAAAGTTTTAAACGACATTGTAAATCAATATCCAGTATTGGCAAGATTGTTAGGTGTAAACAATGCCAAGGAAAAAAAGACTTGATAGACTTGAAGAGGAACGTCAAGTTTATAATGCTTTGTTAGAGCTTATTCCAGGATGTAGAGATGTTTATAATAAAGCTGGTAAAAAAAATATTATAACACAAGTAAATTTTATCGGGAAACCTGCATTTATAAGCGTGTTAAGAGATTTGACGTTTGGGAGATGGGAAAAGTTTCTAGAGGAATATAAAGATGTAAGTAACGTATTAAACTCTTCCGCTCCTATTCAAGATAAGGTTGAAGCATGTGATGATTTTTTTGATGATTATACCACGGTACCACAATTAATAGTTGGTCTAGGGCAGAAGCTATTAGATATATCTGACGACGTTAATTCTGCAGTAGAGGCCGCATATATCAAAAATTTAAACACTTACAAAAGCATGGGTGGTATTGAGACTCCTTGTGCCGATATGGTGATTTATTTAGTAACACTAGGGCTTCTTCCACCAGAAAAGGTAACTAAAAATCTCGATGAAGAGGCATACGGAATATTACAGCATGAAAGTGAAAATATAGGGCCAGAAGCTGGTAAGCTTAATGATGAAAACATAACATCACGTTTAGTTGTATTACCAGAAGTTTCTGTTTCACCTAAAACAGTACCCAAAGCTGTTACACCTTCAAAGCCCACACCTTTAGAAGGTCTTGCTAGAGACTTTGCTGAGCAGATTCTATTTCATTGTTCAGATACTATAAAGTCACAAGGTCAATCGATAGACGATATATTGGATAAATTACCTTATGATAGAATAGCAGGACAGTTACAACAAGTAATATCTAGTGTACCAGATTTTAGAACGACTCTAGCATCTCTTGTAGACCATATTGACTGCCAAACAGACCTTCTACCATATTTACGTTCAAAATCAGGCCCGTTGAAAGGCGTCGCTCTATATAATTCTGTTGCTACCTTTATAAATAAGGTATTTCAATGTGTAGCCGATTCTGGTGGTTCTCCAGATAAGTTTAAGTCATGTCTTGAAGGCGGAGTTAAAACAGAAACAGCAGAGGAAGCTGCTATTGCTGCAGAATCTCAGCATAGGTCTAACTTGGAATATTATACTGTAGAGGGAGTTAATGATATAATCACCAAGACTGGTCAACCGCCATTCGAGTCTTATTCTCAAGTTGAGCAATTCATAACTTACATAGGTAACCTAATGAACCAATTCGGTATTACGACAAAGGACTATCAAAAGCTATCAGGTATTTGTCAAGCAAAGAAGTCAGAAATTGAGGAAATTCTTGATAAGATACCAGAGGAGGGAAAGAAGCAACTAATTTCCGCACTAGCTTCAATATCGAGCTTACCCAAACCAGCTATGGACTCAGCAATTTCCGCTTTAGATAAAATTGTACAAATAGGCAACCAAGTTCCAGACAAGGAAGCATATTATTCAACAATGGTTAAGCTACTTAATAATGTAGTAAGTTTATCTAATGACGTTAACGCGTCCCTTATGAAGCTTAACGGTTTCCTAAGTTATTTAAACAAGACTATGGCAGAGCCAGAGAAGAGGGAAAGGATATTATCGGCGATTGTAGCGGATGCAGACTACGTTATAGACTCTATTACAAGGTTACTAACATCTACTACATCACCACCACCTACTACTGCTCAACCTCCAAAACCAGCTCCGACACAAATGAAGGAAGAAGTTAGAGAGGAGAGAGAAAAGGCTGAAATAAAGACGATTTCAACACGTGATGACCTAGTGACTCTAATAATGAAAATAAAACAAGCAAGGAACCTACAAGTTGCGACAACCTTTTTACCTGGGGTAGGCGGTTTAAACGGTTACAGTGAACTATTCCTCTACTTTGTTGATACGGAAAACCCATCAAATTTAGAGAGCGGTGACCATTATTTAATAAGTCACAGACCAGACGAGATATACCTCATAGACGACTCCACAGAATTCGGCAGGAACCTTATAAGGCAGTTCAATGATATAGTTATGAGAATTAGGAGCAAATATAAGACGAGAATTATAGGTACAAACGTCGAATTATTTTATGTTACCTTTTCTTATCAATCTCAATATATAGATAAAATCTTCATATTTCACCCAACCGATGCTGATAAATTCGCCCCAACAGCTTTAATTTATGATAAGGATACATTACCTGCAGAATTTTATTCCGATCTCTTCATAGATGTGAACGATATAGACGATATACATGTCTTAGTCGATAAATCTAGGAACCATGTTAGGCAAATTATAGTGATTTCTGCACAGTCCAACCTGGTTAAGGGACATATTTACAAAGTAACTAAGGCACCTAACGGCATAGAATTTACAGAATGGGGTGAGTATAGTAGTGGTAGTAAAACCAAAAGATGAAATATTAAAGACTATAAACAATTTAAAGAAGAAGATACAAGATGGATATTTTGAATTAGAAGAGATGGAAGAGATTAGGAGGGAGATTGAAAGGTTAGGATTAATAGCGTATAATAAGATAATGCAACTTGAATTAGAAGAAAAGAACAGTGTTATTGACGCAGATGTATATGTTTGCAAGTTATGTGGTAAAGAATTCATGTCAAAACGTTCAATAAATTCTCATATAATTACCCATCACCATATGAAGCCTAAGGAAGATTTTATTCAAAGAATAAAATTCCCAGAAACTCCCCGCTAATTTTTTAACCCCCCTTTTTATTTTTAATTTATGCTCACTCCAAGACAGATAAGTGATTTATATGCAAGATTCGGCAATTCCTTTTCGTATAGGAATTTTGCGTTAGCAGCTAACGCTTATTACCTTATGGTAACAAAGCGGTATACCTTAAGTAAAGCAGTTAGGGAAATAACTGGCAGTCCTATCGGATTTAGGATTTCAGACGCGATTTCCGCTGGGAGGTATTTATTTAAAAAGGTGAATGGAAGATATGTTCCACTAGGTTATCTAGCTACAGTTACAGCTAATATTCATGGGGGAGGTACACTTGTCTTCTCCCTATGGTTCCCTTTTTATTATACAGATTTTTATCATGTATTACGCGACGTTGCCCATTTTATTACATCCTCTGCTGGAGCATTTTCTTATACAGTTAGAGTTTCTCCATTCATAAATCATGGTAGATTCAGAATACAGCAAGGTAACATAGTTTATGAGGGGACATTTAGGTACCAATGGGGAGATTATTTATGTTATTTCGAGATAGAAATAGAAAAGAACTGTAGAACTGGGAGAGTAATAAAAAGACATTCTGTTATGGTTAATAAGTGTGCTTTTATACCACCTCTTGTACCTCCTCGTATACAAATTTGTGTTGTAGTACCACCTATAAGATTTGTAACAGAGCCATGGATGATAAGCGAGGCTATGATTAGACGTACGTATAACGAATTATTGCGTATGCTGGCTGAACCAAATTACGACCTATTTCGAATAGCAATTTTGGCTTATCAATTAATGGTAGAAAGAGATTATTCATTATCTACAGCAACAAACTATATGTCCAGGCTTACTGGCATGCCTGCCTCCGCTATTAGGAATTTTATGATAAAATCCAAACTAGTTGTTCCAGGATACCCACGTAGGTATCCTAATAGGAAATACGACCCTTATGGATACGAGGTAACATATTCAATATTTACCAAGTACCCAGAAGACGTGCGGAGAAAACGAACCAGTGCATCAGCGATGGAGGTAAGATTTACTATATGGCAACCATTTTACTCCCCAATTCCGTTTACTAATGTTTCAACTGTAGCAGAAGTATTATTTAATTCGTTGGGGAGTCTTGGCATGCCTGGAGAATCGATAATCTTAGGGATAATTAGAGTAGCTGGTGGTGAAGATATTAGCGATTTGTATCTTATAATGGAAGATGGTATAAAATATGCAGTAAGAAGGATGTCAGTCTTCAGGAACAGAGATAAATACACGATAACACTTGTAAAAGAGAATGGAGAAGGATGGAGATATGACGGTATAATTAGATATCAATGGGAAAAAGACTTGATATGTTATTTATACATTGAGACGCTTAGACTGTGTGCGAAATCACGTACAAAAAAGACTTGGTATCCTAATATCGGAGAAGAAGCTATTATAACCGATAGAGGCTTTGCTGGTTGCGATTGGGTTTTTGATGAGCATCTCAGATTCTCTACAAATTCATTGAATTTTGATACCGTGTGCTATTAAAAAGGCGGTTGAGGGAACCCTCGCCAAGGGCTGGAGGAGGTCAGAAAAGCTTTTTTCTTTCATTTCATAAAATAATATATCAGTGATGCAGATGCTATCCGCAATAGTGTCTATCTATATCATCTTAGTAGAACTAATATTTGGTGTTTTAGCTATATTTACTCAGCGTGCTGCTCTTAGTAGCAAGAATCAATATTCGATAATAGTTCACGGATTAGCATGGTCCGTTGAAGTGCTTCTTTCAGTATCGTCATTCTTTATCATTTCATTGTTCTCAACAGTAGGATTTGCAACACTCTCGTTCATTATAGGACTTATCTTAGTGGTAGTCGGCATAACATACATATTCAAACATTTGAATTCCTGAAAAGTTATTTATTTTTTCGATAATCTATTTTTTACAAAATATTTAAAACCTTTTAATAAAAGTGTGGGTGAATAAAGGAAAACTTTTTATTTTCTTGTGTTTCGTAACTAATGATATACAATGAGTGAAAACAGTGAAAACGCTTCAATTGGTAAAAGTGTTTCAAATTTGGTAGATTCAATTACATCTTCACCATATGGAAAGGCAGCAATAGCGGCTATTGCTGTAGTATTTATAGGACTAGGAGGATATATGATAATAAAGAATTTAGTAGGTCTACTAGAAGGTTTCGGAGGTCTAGTTCTAATAATTATTGGTATATTCTTACTATCTCTTGTAGCCTAAAATTTCCAAGAAATTCTTTTTATATTTAATGTTTCCATATTAGTGATGGCTATCATACATAAACTTAAGATATTTTATAGGCAAAGAATACCTTTTCACATACATCACAAATTACCAAAACCAATACTTATCTCTAATCCATCAGCTCAAGGACTTACATTATCTGCCAACGTGGATCAAAGTAATGGTATAGTAAATTGGGTAATCACTAACGGTACATCTGAAACCAAATATGTAGTGATTTATAGGGGTGCAGTATTTGAAAATTTCACGGTAGAACCATATCCATTTGGTAATGCGTATTATCCAGATTACGCTGGCAAAATATGCGGGCAAACAGTCAGCTTTCCAATACAAAACCTTAATAATATACCTCCATATTCGCTTGGTATGATTAATAATAAGATAGTAGCTTTCGTATTTCAAGTACCGCCTAACTCCCAACTCACTATTGCAGAAGGCGGTTTTAATGGTGTAAAACAACTGATATATACTTTAGTTGAAGTAACTCCAGAGAATTTACATACATATCTGGTATTCTGGTGTTTATTCCAATGGTTCGATTATATGGCACAAACTGGTTTCAACGTTACACCAGTTACTCTACCGTGGGTAGTGAAAATGTACAATTTCACAACAAACGTTAGTATGCCGACGGCGTTCCCTAACTTAGTCATAAAGGTGGTGTAAATGTCTGATACGAATGATTTGAGAAATAGAATAGAGAAACTAGAGAGAATAATATATGGTTCTGGAGTGAGTAATGGGTTAATATACAACATAGCATCAATTCAACAACAGTTGAAGGCTACCAGTGAACAATTAAACGAGTTACATAACCAAATTTCCACGCTTAATAATATTCTTAATAGCGAAATTAAAGAAATGAATAAGAGGATTGAAGAATACGATAAGCGTATATCACATTTAGACAGTATGATATTAAAGCTAATATCTATATCCGCAGGTATCTCGTCTGCTATCAGTTTAACTATTGGTATAATAATTTCAGCATTACTACATATTTGACAAAATGAACGACAAGCCTCGCCCTTCAAATGAAAATGCTGACGATAGCGAGTGAATGTGCACAGTAGAAGATTAGCAAAAGTGCAGAGAAAACTTTAAATACACACTCTTTAAATTTCGTTTATGAGACTATTAAAGTTAGATTTTGATAAGCCTACACAACTTCAAGTCATGAGGGCATATTTTCTTCTTAAATATATCGGTTGTAAAGTCTACACGTTTACTACAAGAAAGGGTTGGCATATATATGCAATTCTACCTAAGGACATAGATATATATAAACAGCTCGCATTACGTATGATGTTAGGTGATGACGAACGCAGAATTATTTTCGATGAAGTGAGGGAGAAGCTAGGTCTACAAGCATGGGAAGACACTTTATTTGCCGAGAAATATGTTATTTCAGAAAAAGGAATTAGGAAACTTCATGAAGAGATACCATCTAATCCGTTATATGAACCTTTTCATATTAAGAGAATAAAATAAGATGGGTGGAAATATGAGCGACAAGGAATATTTAGAAGAAATCGGTTTTATAGTAAAGCTAGGAGAGTACATAGAAGTGTGGGTAGAAGGCGGGAGAAAAATAGAAGGTAAGCTTGTGAGATACGACGTTAAGTTTAAAAACATGGTACTAAGGACTAACGATAATAAAGAAGTTTTTATCCCAAGAAGGTATGTTGTAGCCATATTGAAAAATAGAGTTCAGCCTTCATCGTGACAAAACGAACGACAAGCCTCGTCCTTTAGGACGGGGTAAAAGTTAAGTAGTAGTATATTTTGTTGTCATTTTAATACCCAAAATACCTGCGAAGAAGCCTATCAGTGTGCTAAGCATCAATTGATATTGTGTACTATCGAAAAGTGTTGTGTTTTCCACACCTTGTATGATTAACAGTAAAAATGCTATACCTTCAGCGAGTATTATTGCTAAATCTTTTATTTCTTCTAGTATCTTATCCTGATATGTTTTACCGAAATTAACACTATAAAGGGTGTTTATTATAACCGTGACAGAATAAAATAGGGAGAAATACTGCTGAGTATTAGAAAGTGAAGGGTTGAAAGTGAAACCAATGATTATCGTTAATTGTACTGCTAGTAACACCATCGTTGTTACTACATCATTAACAAAATCGTTTTTCTCACCCATTTTACAACACCGCTTTCTTCTAACCCCACAAAGTTAAAAGTTTTTGGAGTCAAATAATTGTGGGCAGTTCATTAATGCAAACAAAAAATTTAAACTATAGTACATTATCACGTTATTTTGAAGAAGTGGCAGGTAAATATAATTTTGATAAAGCGAACGGCAAACCTCGCCCCTTCTAGGGGCGGGGTAAAGTTTTTAAACTTAACATCTATTTCTCTTTCAGATGTCCTCCTCTGGTCAACTCTTAGGACATGAGGAGCGGGAGCCGATTTCTCCCGCAATACCAGAGGAGGGCGTCTACGAAGTTAAATATGAAAATAAGAGGACAAACGTAATTCGTCTTCTCCCAAACGGTTTTCAGGAAAGGAAGTTAAGGAAGTTAGCCGATGCCTCTGCCAGGTTGTTCAACGAAGTTAACTATGAGAGGAGGCAACAGTTCTTCCGCGGAGAGGAAGTGGACTTCAAAACAACATGGGACAAATACTACGAGAAGTACAAGGACGTACTGGGTGTTAACGCACAGGCTGTGCTTCAGAAGAACAATGAGGCATGGTCGTCATTCTTCTCCCTCCTCAATCTAAAGAAAAAAGGAAAATTACCACCGCATATTAATCACGTTTCACCACCTCGTTACTGGAAGAATGAGGAGAAGAAAAGGAAGTTGATACTAGTTATTAGACAGGATAGATACGAAGTGGATGAGAAGAACCACAAACTCATCCTCAAGGACTTCGATCTAGAAATAGAATTTGCTGGTAGGTTGAGGTGGTACGGTAAACAAGGCAGGTTGGAGATATACTACGACGACACAGAGAACGCTTGGTACGCTTCAATACCAGTAGAAGTAGGTGTAGAAGTAACAAAGACTGGAAAGAAGAGTAAGTGGATCGTACGCGGTGAAAGGAAGTCAATCCAAGTTGAAGCTCCGAAGGGGAATAAGGTCGCGTCCATCGACTTAGGTATAAACATCCTAGCTAGCGTTGTAGTAGACGACGGTACCTGGCTACTTTATAAGGGCGTTAGAGCTAAGGAAGACTACTTCTACCTTCAGAAGAAGATAGCCGAGGTTCAGTCTCTCGCGGACAAGGCAAGAAATCTAGGAGAGTATGAAGCTCAGGAAGAACTAAACAGAGAGAAGAGGAGGTTATTCAAGAAACTAACTAGGCGTCTGCTTCATCTGTACAGAACTCTGGCATCTCATATGGTTAAAAAACTTCATGATCAAGGAGTTTCAACCATTTACCTAGGCTACCCCTTCAATATCGCACAGGACAAGGGAAATAAATTCACCGTGAATTTGTGGTCTTACCATAAGTTGATGAATATCATCGAGTTAAAGGCTCAAGAGTACGGTATGAAGGTGTACGAAGTCGTTGAATATAACACGTCAAAGTACTGTGCTTATCACGACGTCGAAGTTAAGAGACAACCGAGAGGAGTAGTCACTTGTCCTAAGGGACATAAACTGCATTCAGACCTTAACGGTGCATTGAACATCCTGAAGAAAGCTGTTGGTATCACAATTTCAACAGTGAAAAAACCTTTGTCATTCCTAGTGCTGCATAACGGAGTAGCACCCGTAAAAGGGGTGTAACACCTAAGACCTCGGGGAACCCTCGCCCTTTAGGGCGGGGAGGGGGTCAGTACATTAATCTTGGAACAGTATTTGAGGTCAATCAGATACCCTCAGAGCGGAACAGTATCATCCAGCCTGGAATAAAAGTTCATTCTTTTTTGACCGAGCAAATGTTTTATACCCTCATAGATCCTAAACTTTTAGAGATACTTAAGCAGAAAAAGATAGATGGAATAAAAATTTATGAAAAACCCAGCTATAAACAAGTTACTTTTTACATCCCGCACTTTTGCAGTACTTCAACCGTCAGCACATAGTCGCTATCGTCGGTAACGTCTCTTATTCACGTGGGGGTGCGTGCCCCACAGATCGCGGGTCTACCCCTTATCGGGGAACCCCGCCTAAGTACATAAATAATGTAGTAGGTAAAAAAGTTTTCTGTAGTTAAGGGAGCGGAAAGCCTCGCCCTTCAGGGCGGGGAGGAGGTCAGCGAAAAGTTTAAAACCCATTTTTCTTATTTTGAAGTATGCCAATCATTTCAGTCTACACGATAAAAGGTGGAGTCGGTAAAACTACTATGATAGAAGTATTAGCTTTAGGTCTTCTCTCTGCAAGAAAAAGAGTGTTAGTTGTTGATGCTGATTTACAAGCTGATATCTCGTACAGATTACTTGGAGAAACATTATCAACATTTTCAGTTTTTTCTAAGACGAATTATGGAATAGGTGCAGTCACGCTTGGTAATTTACCTCCATTGCCACAAAAGGTTGTAGACGAATTATATTTATTACCAATGGAGCCAGATACTATAGTTAAGGCAGACGAAAGGATAATAACCAATTTTGAGTTTCTAAGAGATGAAGATTTTATAAAAAAATTTGATTATATTCTGATAGATACTCCACCTTCTTATGATTTTGTTGTAGCCGAAAATATAATGAAAACATCCGACTTTATATTTACTGTAGTCACTCCATCAATACCAGTTATTAGAACTGTAAATATGGAATTACTGAGAACTTTACCCGCTGTTATGTCAACGCTTAAACGTCCAGCGAAGCTTGTAGGTATAATCAGAAATATGGTACACACAAGCAGATTTGTAACAACAGAGCAGATTAATCTCCTTATGGATAATTTAGAGAAGGTATGCCAACAAACAAAAATACCTAAATATACACCATGTTTCTTTACAACAGTCGTACCGCAAAGAGGTAATGTATTCGAGTATGATAGATTAAGGGAAATTATACTCTCACCGCAGTTGAGAAAGAAGTTATATTCTATTAAAACACAGTTAGCAATACGTCAGCTTACAACAGAATTTTTAAGTAGGGTGCAATATCTCTCTGAACACTAACTAGGATGAGGCTTTCTAACCCTTAACTGCCGAAAAGTTTAAATTCCACTATGTTAACTACTAGTTAAGCGGGGTTCCCCGATGAGGGGTAGACCCGCGATCTGTGGGTCACGCACCCCCATGTGAATAAGCGACGATGCGGACGATAGCGACTATGTGCTGACGGTTGAAGTACTGCAAAAGTGCGGGGAACATTAATGAGGGTAAAATTTATTAATACTCTTTTTTATGTTACACATATGTGTGTTGATGTAAACGTTTTAGCTAAGAAATATTCTATCCCAGCTAAAAAACTACTTATTATTGCCTCTCTCAGCGGTGCGTATATAGAAGGGGAAAAGGTTTGTGGAGATATTGACGAAGTATTAATTAAAAAATATAAAGAGATCGAGAATAGGATAAATAACGACGAAATAGTTGAGATCGATAACGAATTGATGGCTGATTTATTCAGAGAATATAATATTATCAAAGCATATGGCACATTATTTGTAACAAGGAGAATACCAGTATCTTCAGACATTTTAGCAAAATTTCCTTGTATCAGACGTACCGCAGTAATATTGGGTAATATATATTATATTACACCAGCTCAGTATCTAAAACTAAAGATTTTGATGCAGAAAGAAAAAGAAAGAGTAGAGACTATAGTTATCGACGTCGATAACGAATAATAAGTCCATAAATGAGGTCAGTGGAAAATGTATAGTTATGCGATAACTGAAAGGCATGAGAATGGGAAGGATGTATATATTTTTGTGGTTGATAGTGAGACAAATCCATTAGAATCTTACATAGTTAAGATAGAAGTGGGGAAAGGAAAAATTAGAGCTTCGTGTAGTTGTAAAGGTTTTGCACTAAGGGGATATTGTAAACATATTAAATTATCACTTAAAAAGCTAAGAATTTATAGAAAAGTTTGAATATTTCTTTCCCAAGTTATAAAAATTGGGGGCCAAAGGGCTGAATCCTCGCCCTTTAGGGCGGGGAGGAGGTTAGAAAAGTTAAAAAGTCTGCATGTATCAAACTCACACATGGATAAGAAAACACTAATCGTTTTGGTTTTACTTTCAGTTCTTCTAGTTCTTATTATTGTCATCTTGTATTATAAATTTATAGTCAGCGGGACAACGGTTTCATCTTCAACTTACACTTTACCATCGACTTCTACATCATCAACTTCTACTACGTCGTCATCATCATGTAATAATATTTCGTGCCCTCCTGGCTATGAGGTAGACCCACTCACATGTCAATGCTCTCCTCTTGTCCCTGCAGCGATACAAGTACAGCCAAACCCATTTTTTAACATTAGTTTATGGCTAGCAATTGGTACTAATTGCCCTGGTTCAGCTTGCTCAACGGTATTAACGCCACCTTCGAATTGTATTTACTTTGGCAAAGCTTGTATGGGCTTTCACCCTGAATGGTCGAGTTGTTGTCCACCTGCACCTAGTGTACCTTGTACGTATTGTGATCCGAACTATGGTTGTAATCCAGAAACTGCAGAAACTTCAGGCGTCTTAACATTCACGGGGAAAGTAATATCATCAAATGGTACACCTATACCAAATACACAAGTTATTGTACAATCACCTTTCCCTAAGACATATACTTTAAATGGTTACATTTCGGATGTTTATGCTTTCACAGTTACACTTACCCTTTATCCACCACCATCAACAGTGACAACGGATGGAAATGGGACATTTACAGTCACTGTACCGTTTAAAGCTGTGCTTACAAGTCTATCACCTAACGCATTTGCTAATCCATTTCTCTGTTTGTCGGGTGGTCAAGCTCCATATACATACAATATTGGGCCACCTTTTGAATTTAATTTATCAATACCAAACTCAACGATTTCAACAACTGCCGTCGTTCCTTACAATTTAAGCATTTGTGTGAATCAGCAATCTAATTCTCCAATTATATAAAATGGGGGTTAAGGGGGTGGAAAACCCCGCCTTGAAGGGCGGGGTAGCTCATAAATTTAAATCTTTCTGAATATCTTCAAATGTATGGAATTAAGAGATTATCAGAAAGAAGCTTTAGACGCTATTCTTGAACGTAAACGTGGGTTAGTAGTTCTGCCCACTGGAGCGGGAAAAACATTAATAGGTATAGCTTTACTCAAATATTTACAAAAACATTACGATGAAGTGGAATATTATGTACTTGTACCAACACTAGCGTTAGTTAGGCAATGGTATACAGCTATAGTAAAGAACGGCGTGTCGCTTACATTGGGTAATGTAATGACTTACGCTTCCTTCATATCTATATCGAATAGGTCTTCTTCAGTCTTTGGTAAAACTACAATAGAGCATGCGATCTCTGGGAAGAATATTAGGCGTGTAACTGTGATAATAATCGATGAAGCACACCATGCACATCTAGCTACAAAGCTTTGGGAAGCCGTAGTAAAGGCAAACCCAAACTATTTAGTAGGGTTCACGGCTACGCCCAATCCATTTAAACAATACGCGATACCAGTTATTTTCAAACGTAGTCTAACAGAGTTAGCCAAATACATTGCAAATCTAGAAATAAACGAAGTACCAGTCACTTTAATTGGTGAAAATAGGGAAAGTTTCTTATTTAACACGAAGGAGTTAGGTAAACTGTTCGAACAGAGAGAAATCGCAGTAAAAAGAGGTGATATAGAGAAAATAGAGGCAATAGATTTAAAAATACAAGATATTTTAGCAGTTTTACCTACCATTATTGCTTTGGATGACAATATAATTAAAACTACAGTAGATATTGCAGTCGAGTTATATAGGGAATCAAAAGATAGAATATTAATAAAAACACAGAGACATGCAGCAGCATGGAGCATAGCTAACTACATCATAAGTGAGTTAGGTATACCATCAGACCAAGTACTAGTATATAAAGGGAAACAAGATGTAAGTAAGTTGTATGAACAAAAATGGAGGATATTGATAGCAATAAAGGCATTAAGCGAAGGAATAGATGTACCAGATCTAACATACGCCATATTGTCTAGTTATGATTATGGGAACATAATAAGTATGGTTCAAACTATAGGGAGAACTCTCAGAAAAACACCTACAAAGAATAAAGCAGTAGTATATATACTTGTACCTAATTTACCACAGTATAAGAAGGCATACCAGAGGTTGTTGAAATACATAAAAACTGCAGAGATAACAAAATGACTTCCTCGCCATCCTTCACCCGCACTTTTGCAGAACTTCAACTTGTTTAGCTCATTCCACGAATATTTACTTTTAATCCCGCACTTTTGCAGAACTTCAACCATCCGCACGCAGTCGCTATCTTCCGCATCGTCGCTTATTCACGTGGGGGTGCGTGCCCCACAGAACGCGGGTCTACCCCTTTCGGGGAACCCCGCTTAACTAGCAGTTAGTACAGTAGAATTTAAAGTTTTCTATAATGAAGTGGAAAGTGTCTGCCACACATCTGGAGACGCAGCTACCCATTCGTAGCTAAACATTATAACTCCCTTTTTAAGTATAAGTCCACAACCTATTTCAGCCTTAAAGTCGTTAGTATATATTACTATGTAGTCGAGATAAAGCGGCACCGCACCAGTCCCACCAATACTTACTATATCATTGCCTTTGAAGTTTGCTAACGTATCTTCAGTTATGTAGAATTTATCTTTAAATTTCATGAATATTTGAATTAATTCTTTTAAGTTGTTTACCTTTATTCCGTTTAGCTCGACAATATATTTTGCTGCAAAATTTAATACATCCTTATCACCTGTATAAATAGAACCGTTTACATAAAAGAAACCCTTTTCTGGAAGCATATTACCGTTTACCTTTACCTCATCTGTGTAATAGATGATTTTGCAGTCAGGAGGATGTGCCATGCTATAATAATAATAGTGAAACAGTTTCACTATGAAATTGTCCTTTTCTTTCTTCGTAACAGCTTCTTGTATAATTTTCTTAAGCATTTCAATCTTATTTGTATTATTTATAATTACTATCTTTTCAATGTATTTAAGGATTTCAGTTTCATCTATCCACGGAATAGGAATAGCTATACGAACTTGATTTTTGTCGTCTTCATAAACTATTGCTACGTCTTCTAGGACATAATTACCACCTTCTTCAACTAAGTCACCAAGATCACTAAGTTTTACTACACCGAGTATTTTTTTAACAGAAGAGCGAGGTATAGAGTAAGTGAACACAACCTTAGCATCCTCATACTTCTGTTTATATTTGAGTAAAGTAGTGAACACGTACCCTTTATTTTTAAATTCCTCAGCCATATAAGCTATCCTAATCAAAAAGAAATAAACTTTTTCTTCTCACACTTTCCCGCACTTTTACTAAAGATTAAAAGCCCCACCCTTCAAGGCGGGGAGGAGGTCAGAAAAGTTTTTAGATTTCCTACCAGCTTTAAACATATGTATATTAAGCCCATTATAAGATTTCCATACACTGTTTTAGTTCAGCCCAACGTTGGTAATGGTATGCCGCAACCTATGGTTGTTGACAGCAAAGGTCGTATCATAGTAGATAGTGAAGGAAATATATTGTCACCAGAAGCATGTTCGCCTGGAGTGAATTGTGTAGGTCAGAAAACACAGACTGCTGGAATACAAGAAGCAATAAATTATGCTAAAAATACTGGTGGGCTTTTTGTTCGTCTTAAATCTGGTTTATATACTATTAATTCTCCGCTATCAATACCCTCGTATATTGGTATAGATTTTTCTGACGCACAAGTTGAACTTTCTTCATCCTTCTCATCTCCATACGCAATACAGATAAATGGTCAGTTTGTAAAATTATATAACCTCGACCTTAACATGAATAACGTGCCAAATGTCGGAGCAATCACAATGTCATCATCGTTATCAAATAATTTTGCTTACCTAACTATGAAGAATATAAACATCTATAATTTTGCACAAGGGCCACCATATAACCAGATAGGGATATATTTAACTGGATACAATTCGTTTATCGAAGACTTACAGCTAGCGGGTAATCCAACGATGGCGATGGTAATAGAATCTGGTGCAGACATTTATGTTAATAATGTATTAATTATCAATGCATCGTCAGCACTGCAAATATACGGTAGTGAGCACATCTTCCTTAATAATATAGATCTCGACTCTAATGGTTCTCAATATGCACAATCATCGATCATGATTATTGACACCTCACATTCAGTCTTAATAAACAACCTATCAATATGGTTCAATGGTACAGTATACAATTATCAAAACTATAGCGGTACTGTCGGGTTACAGATAGGTAGTCCAAACACTTCATATACTTCTAGTACACATAATAGTGATATCGTAATAAACAACCTAAACATCATAGATGCGAACGTAACATATGGGTTAGTTATATATGATGGTATAGGACTTAGGATAAAAGGTTTCATAGGTAATCCTCCGCTTTACACTACAATTTACCCTGTAAATACTGGAATAAGTTTTGGTACGAATTCAACAGCAGTAATCCAAAATAGTGCTATTGATATAGATTATTATAATTTACAAACTATAACTTCCAATTTCCCCCCAATTAACAGTTACAACACATTAATCGTTAGGCCGCCATATAATCCCACAACCCCAACAGTACCAGCTAGCGGTACTGCAACATATAACTACAATCCTTTCCCAGTATTAGTATATTTATATGGTGGTAGCGTGACCGAGATACAAGTCACAAAAGCGTTTAATGGTATTGTATATACTGTATTTTCAGCATCGTCTGGTACAGCATTAATGGGTAATCCTATACGTCTTGACCCTGGTGATTCAATAACGATAACTTATTCATCAGCACCATCATGGATATGGGTACCAGCTATTAGCTGACAAAATGAACGACAAGCCTCGCCTTTGTCAACAGTTTCAGATAACCTGTAAAGTTTATGTCATTTGATATCATTTAACATTACTAACTATCCCTTAACGAAAATTTATAAACTTTTCCATTAACATTAACATGTAGAAGAGAGCCCTACAGTGAACCCGAGGAGCAATGTGAGGGGGAGGATGGGTTCGATGAGGCTCCCCATGTCGTGGCTGGGAGTCCATACTCCCTAACCTAGGCGTGGGGAGCCAGACAAGGGGAATGAGGACGAGGGTTGATATGAAATATCATGAAACTCTATGAAAGTCCGACCCCCGTCAAAGCATGGAGGAGGTCAGAACGTTAAGCGTTTTTAGTAAGATTTTTTAACCATTCATGTATCATATTCTCTATGGAACGTAAGACACTCATAATCATTCTCTCAGCAGCATTAGCAATAATCATAGCAGTACTCATTTACTATTTCTTCATACTGAAGAAACCAGTAGCACAAGTGAGCGGAATTGAGACCTTTATATTATCTCCAGCTAACCCATCTCAATCCACATCTATTACAATACCAACTGGTACGCAGTTAACGTTTGGTATTTATTTGAGTAACGCTAAACCAAATAGTACATATACCGTACAGTTAGCAGGTAATACGTATCAAATAAACACTGATGGTAACGGTAACGGAGGGATAGCATTAGCTACTTCTCCAATATCTTCAAACACTACAGTAGTATTAACAATAACTGGGCCTTGTATACCATCTGCTTATACACTCAATATTAGTGTAACAACATCTTCAATAACTACAACAATTCCACCACCAACAACGACTTCATCAACAACAACCACAATTCTACCGCCACCACCAACTACGACAACTACAATTCCACCACCAACTTCATCAACAACAGTAACTCCGACTTCTACTATAGTCAGTGGAGGTTCTCAATATAACGGTTTATTAATAGGATTTGAGACCCTGTTTAGTTCAACATCGTCTACCCCGTCACAGCAAGGTAATATACCGTTTTCTGTGTTAATATTACCTACTCATCCATCTGGCGGTGCTGTTTGGGCATATGTATTTACTCCACAACAAGTATCTAATCCTTCATTATTACAGCTATGTATTTCAGGAGCAGGCGTGAACACATGTTCTGGTAATACTGGAGGAGCTTCTTATGTAGGGACATATAATGGTTATTATGTATATGAGTTCTGGTACCCACAACAGATGTATTTAAATCAATCTTTCAGTGTATATCTAGGCATGTGTCCAGCAAGTAACCCAAGTTGTTATGCAGGAGCAGGATTAACTCCAGTTTCAGAAACAATAACTGTACCAGGCGGAGTCCCAGATTATGTTGCTAACGGATATCAATTAGCCATACCTTCTAATAATTGGCTACAATATTTACAACAATTTGGTGTAAGTATATCCAACTATCAAGTAATTGCACCAGAATTCTTATTTGGTACAGAAGCAAGTCCTCAATACTTCTTGCTCAATTACTTGTGCAGCCCCGTGAACAACAGTTATTATGGTGGTAGTGGCGACCCATCGACTATACAACAATTAGTAACCTCTGGTAAACTCTTCTTCGGTCAAATATTTACCACACCAGCATTGATAAGTTCTTGTTCAGGGTACAGTGGTGGATGTTTTGGACTATTATATGGTATGGCGTTCCCAGGAGACACTGCAGGAATAAACAATTCACAAATACCACTACCAAGTAATTGGCAATTACAAGGAGGATTGTATCCAGACGTAGAGGTAAACATAGTGATAAAGAACGGTCAATTATGTGCTCAACCCACTACATTCAATGGATACGATGCACCTGCACTCATAGAAGCTTTAGGAGCCAGTAACCCATTACCTTTGCCTGCGTCTGGCGTACCTCTTGGTCAAGTGAATTTCGTTTCGTGGTATAAGAATTATATCGTCGATTATAATAGTAACTTACCAACAATAAACGTAAACGGTGTACCCTTACAATTCTATTCAATGAGCAATAGCATATTTACCGAACCAGTTTCAGGGAAAGGGTTGCCTGGTGTTGGACAACAATACAGCGTAGTAATAGGGCCGGCTAACGGGCAATACGGCCCGTATCTAAGGCCTACTATAACATTTACCCTATATCAATTTAATACTGTACAAGATTATATAAATTGGGTAGTTAACGCGATAAATAATGGACAATATGTGCTACATGTATATAGCACACCAATAACTGTGTCAGGAATGACACTTTCAAGCTATTATATCGAAATAACAGCACCACCACCATAAAAGTGTAAGAATATATGTGGGTTCAACAATCACTATACTGTTTTTTCGAAGCTATAATAGTTGCATTGTGGGCAATAGCTGCGTATTTGGCATATATACTCTACAATTTGTTAACTGGAGAAAGCTAGCATTTGGTAGATAGCAAATACGAGCATGCCTATACCGAATGCTAGAAGAAATAGTGCTGCTATCAACGTCATTGCTTGAATATTCATTATTAATAACCCCGCCTAAGTACAAAGTTGTATAGGTAAAATTTAAAATTTTTTGTAGTTAAGGGTTAGAAAGCTTGCAGATGAGATGAGGCCAAGTTGTATGTAGTTGTAATAGATAAATTGCGGGAAGGACTAGAATGCATTAAAGAAGGAGATATAGAATTATACGACGATATAGTTACAGTTTTGTCAGACAAGGACATTATCGAGGAATATTTCGTAAATGTATCAGACGAAACATGGAACACCTTTAAGGATCCATATGCAAAAAGGGTTTTTGTAAATGAATCAGAACTAGAGAAATACCTCAAGGCAGCTACATACGTTTTTGTCTATAAAAACGGAACTGTTAAATTATGTGTTTACCCGTAACTTTTCCTTTTCTCAACTCGTACTCTTTTTCTATATACCTCTTCGAACTTCTCTCCTTCTTTCTCTCTCCCTCTTCTCGTTTCATCAGTATGAAATTAAAACTACGTCACTCAGGACTGGGTAAAATTTAAATTCCAGAACGTGTAAAGTGTAATAAAATACTCCGAATGTTGCACATAAGCAAAACAATTGCTCAATAATCACATCGCTGCACACAAGCAATCGGCATATTCAATAACAAAAAGTTTGCACACAAGCAAGTCAAGACATCAATAACCGCTCCACTGCACACCAGCAAGAGGAGAAGTCGATAATGTGCATATTGCACACAAGCAATCCTGATTGTTAATAAAATACAAATTGCACACGAGCAAGATAAAATTTCAATAAGAGTTAGATTGCACACAAACAACCATTCATAGTCACGTCCTCTCACCGAAAACTTTTTAAACCCTCTTTCTTTTTTTCCATGTGGGGGTGGAAATATGAGTGAAAAAGATTTGGTGAATTTAAGGGATTTGGTAGCGTTCAGAGACGACTTAATTAAGCTTCGTGTAGCATATGGAAATAGAATAGGTGCAAAAAAAGAGAAAAACGGTTGGGTATTCATAAGGAGATATTCGGTATGTAAGAATAATCACTTAGTGCTGCTTAAGGAAGACGAAAAACGTGACAAATGTCCAATATGTAATGAACCAGTCAAAATTGTTGAAGAAACGCCGTCGGATGAACTCGTACAAAGATACATGGAATTACTTAAACAACAAGAGATAGTCGAAGGACTTATAGCGGACGCTGTTACTAAATTCCCCGAGTTTACCAACTTCTTGGCATTTATTAGGGGTATAGGACCAGCTAACGCTGCAAGACTCCTCGCTTATGCGTATCCGCCAAGGTACCAATACAGAGTCAATGCGTTCAGGAAATATGCGGGCCTGGCAGTAATGTTTACATGTCCTAAATGCGGGTATTACTATTACGCTGGTGAATCCTCGAACGGTAAACCGGCCGTTCCCTCGAAAGAGGGTTGGCTGTGCCCTAACGACGGTACCAAACTCATAGGTACAGCAGCAAGAAACGTTAAGTACAATAGGACTGTTAAGACGTTTTTACTAGGGATTCTAGCTAATAACCTTATATTAGCTGGTGGTGTTTACGCAAAGATAATAAAATCATTTAAGGAGGAAATTGCGTCCAAACACCCAGACTGGCCTAAACTAAAAGTACAGAGGACTGCTATCAGGAAAGCAATATCCTTACTATTAACACAATACTTTGCCATCTCCTTGCATTATCGAGAAGGAGTGCCACTAACTGAAGCCTATAAGGTAGTTTTGGGGAAAGAATATGAAGTCATAAGTAAACATGAAGACTTTATAATTGCTCCAGTGACTGATTACTACGTTGATATAAAATCAACTAAATATAAGGCAAGAGCTGAAAAGGTAATAGAGGAGTTGGGGGTAAATAAGGATGAGGTAATAGCATGGCTTAAGAAGAAAAAGATTATTGAATGATTGCACACAAGCAAAATATCCATTCAATAATATTTATATTGCACACAAGCAATAAAATCGCTCAATAAAAATGTAGATGCACATAAGCAACCAAAAGGCTTAATAACGTGGTCGTTGCACACAAGCAATTAGGGAGTTCAATAAGATGGAGTCTGCACACAAGCAATCAGCTATTTCAGTAATGAATGTACGTGCACATAAGCAATAAATACGTTCAACAATGAAATCAATGCACACAAGCAAGAAAAGATTTTAATAATTATTTTCCTGCACATAAGCAAACAAGGCATTTAATAATCGAAATCTTGCACACAAGCAAAGGAGAGGGTTCAATAATGGTGTCACTGCACATCTTTTGCACATAAGCAACTGATTGATTATTAATAAAATACCAATTGCACACAATACCAAAACTTTAAACCCTATCGATACAATTACAAAGTTGGGGGTTAAGGGGGTGGAAAGCCTCGCCTCTCTGAGGCGGGGTAAAATTTTTAAACCTAAACAATTATTTATCTCCAAGATGTCCTCCTTCGATCAATTTAATGAGACAAACAACATACCATCTATATCTATTCCTAAAGATTCACCGATAGAGATATATTTACCTAGGGATGTATTATACTGTGACGGGACTTCAGCAATCCTTCCAGAAGATTATGTATTAAAAGAGGGTAACTTGAGACTGTTTGTACCTAAAACTAAAATCGATGAAGTTGTCAACGCGATGAAAAGATGTGGTTTCCACGAGGAAAAGGTATGTGATGGCGAGAAGTATTCTCTTGTAACAAGATTTTTCTATTATGTTAATCTGCATGTTAAAATATACGACGACGGTTTTATTGATGGATACTTTGAAGTTTCACAAAAGGATAGGAAATATAACTACACTGTTCCTTCAATTTATGAAGTATTTGAAATTTATAGAACTGTGTACAACAATTTATACATATTCGATAACGTCGCTAATAAGTGGATCAAAGAAGTGAGTGTACATTATGCAGTAACGCTAAATCCCCCTAATTCCTCAGCATCGTTCCAAATCGCTGTAGGGCCTTTAAGCATAATTGGAATCTTAGCTTATCCTCTCTCAAGGTTAACTTGTCCTTCCTCTCCAAGTTAGAAACCTCTCACCGAAAGCTTTTTAACCCCCTTTTCTCTTTTTCTCATGGGCGGAAAAATGTATAAGATCATAGTTAAGGATTTTGATTTGAATCGGCTCTTTTCGTTTATGGAAACTTATTCTGGAGTACGTATCTATCTGTGGAAAACCGATGACGCCGAATTATGTTCATGGTCAAATCCATCTTACGTTTCAGACATAATAGTAGAGAGGGACGCACTTAACGAGTGGAAGAAAATATGTGAACTGGGAGACGATGTAGTCAAAAACGTAAATGTAGTAGATAAAGTGGACTTAAAGCAGTACTTTAAATATAATGTTCCAGATTACGTCCCACTACAAGATATTGATATTTTAGTATTAAATCATCTGTGGATGGTGGAAATTCCCGCACTTTTGCAGAACTTCAACGAAGGTTCCGGGAACAATAGTTAACTTGTTACACCCGCACTTTTGCAGAACTTCAACCATCCGCACGCAGTCGCTATCGTCGGCATCGTCTCTTATTCACGTGGGGGTGCGTGCCCCACAGGACGCGGGTCTACCCCTTTCGGGGAACCCCGCCTAAGTATCAGTTAGTGCAGTAGAATTTATAGTTTTCTGTAGTTAAGGGGACGAAAAACCTCATAGATGGTTGTGGGTCAGATCTGAGCTGTTACGTTCAGTTCTGATTAACGTTTCTATCTTTCCTCACTTCGTACTCTTTCTCTATATACCTCTTCGAACTTCTTCCCTTCTTTTCCCTCTCTTCACTCCGTTTCATCAGTACGAAATTAAAACTACGTTACTCAGTACGGAGTAAAATTTAAATTCTAGAACAGTTAAAGTGTAATAAAAACACCTCGAATGTTGCACACAAGCAAAATAGGCACTCAATAAAGAGACTGTTGCACACAAGCAAGATAACGACTCAATAAGTAAAGTAGTGCACATAAGCAAGAGTGAACGCCAATAATAATATTTTTGCACACAAGCAACAAAGCCATTCAACAAATATCTGATTGCACACAAGCAAGGTATTCCTTCAATAATTCTGCCGTTGCACATAAGCAAGATAACGACTCAATAATTATATTGCTGCACACAAGCAACGAAATTGCTCAATAAAAATGTAGATGCACACAAGCAATAATGCATTTCAATAAGTTGCGTATTGCACACAAGCAAAGGTAAGCTTTAATAATCAGTCTCCTGCACATAAGCAATCAAAAAAGTCAATAATATAATCTCTGCACGTAAGCAAACAAAGGATTCAATAATTTTCTACTTGCACACAAGCAACAAAGAAGTTCAATAAAATACATCTCTAAGTTTTCACCATGTCTTATGAAGCCTCGCCCCTTCTAGGGGTGTTTTTAAAAAAGTTTTCAAGCTCAGGCTGCAAGGATTTTCCAATAATGCTATAAGATTAGAAAACTTTAATAGGCACTATTTAAAAACAATTAATAGAGTAGTGTTAGAGATGAGGGAACACCTGGCGTAGCGGCCACGTGTTCCTGACAAAACAAACATCAAACCTTGCATGCGGGGAAGAGTTCAGAAAATTTTTAAGTTAAAATACAGAAAACTTTTATGTTAAAAAATGAAACCAGTAGATCTTGTAGAACTAGTTAATAAGAACATGAATAGCGTCGAGTTAGAAACATATTTTGAACCAGATAAAGGTTTTTACATTTACACTGGAGTTTTTGAACTGCAAATTAGTTTAGATTTCGTCAGTACTTATTTTTGGACAAATGTATATCCTTCAGTTGAAGAGCAGTTCTTGTCAACAATTACTCATTCTTCTTTACCTACGTCGCCAGGTCGTTATTTCGGGTTTGGATCCGTCATGAAGAAAAGTGACATAAATTCCTTTTTATCGTATTTGAAAAAACAGTTCCTACAACGGCCAGAACTTTCAAGATATATTATATTCGAGACAACTGGCGAATTTGCTGGTAGTTTTACAGTTAAAACCGAAGAAATGGACATGAAAACTATGTATGAGGTTGTCAGAATAATTGCGGCTGCAGCTAACCCGATTGTTAATAATGTCATTAATAAAGTAGAAAATGAGTATAGGAAGTTCATCAACACGTTTAATGTAAACAATTACGATGCGTTCGTAGTATGTGCAGTTAATCTAGGGCCAGACAAAATTATATTATCCCGCGGTAATACCAGAATTGTACTAACCAATTATGTAGAGGGTATCACACAAATTCCTTTAGGGACGTTGGAATATTACGAGGGAGAATTGTTAAAGTGGTACATTAGTACAAGCGAGACAGTAGACCTTTCTCCATTAAATGGGGTTTGTACCACAGCTCAGCGTAAGCTAATGAAAGAACATTATGTAATTTCCAAAATGGGAAGTTTCGTAGTTTCATTGAAAACTTCTACAGTAGGTGGTTTCAGAAATGAAAAGTTCATAGAGTATACAAAAGTTTCATTGCAATCAAACTTTTCTACAGTTTTACAAAATATACTCAGCACATTTATGAAAATTAGGGGATAAGGAACAGAAAAGTTTTAAACGAATCTGTTTATAATATTTTGATGGTTTTCAAAAAGAATGATTTATATGCAGCTGTTATTCGTTACAACGAACTTCCAGGCGAGATATTTTTCCTTAAATTAGAATATGATGGTGGACATATTGTATTCACGATGAACGAAAATTGCTATCACATAAGCGTAGAAGATGATGAGTTGGGAAGCTTTGCTTTGATTAATCGAAATATTAATAATTCTAATTTTTCACAACAAATTATGAAGATTTTAAGTGAGTTTGGTAATTCGGTGGATTTAAAGTACATTAAAGCTTTTTCTGAGGTAAGAATTAATGGTGAAGAGATAAAAGTTGATAACAATAAAATGTTGAATTTAATAGACAAGCTTTTCCATATTACGCTCTCTTATGTCAAGAACAATTTCTCATCCTACCACTTTTCGTTAAATTTTGATAGAATTGTTATATATTACACATATATAATTAGAGAACCTTGGTTTCCTAGATATTTTGAAAAAAATCCTACATTGAATGGCTATCGGGCATGCACTACAGAATATATTTATGCGGTTTCATATACTTCTTTTGGTGACTCATTCGTTATTTATAAAATACAGGATAATAATGAACCTAAAGAAGTTTTCAGAATTGATATGGGTATCTATAAATATTCACAGCGTATTTTATCTAATGTAATAAAATTAGTTCTACAATCAAAGATCAAGGCAGATAGTTATGAAATTGAAATTAGCGGGAAAAATGTAACCATTAATAATAAGGACGTTAAAGTAGAAGATAAGGTAGTCAATGATATTAAAGATTTGGTAAAGAGCCAAATAGAATATATTATTAACACCGTAAAGAATAAATTAAACAAGTTAGTGTGAAGCTCAAGATACGGAGCAACCACGTCCTACCACCAAAAGCTTTTTAAATTCCCCTTTTTCCTTTATTCACTTGGGGTGGAAAAATGGATATAGATGATTATGTTGATTCAGTTATTAGGCTAACAAAGGATAATACTATTATAATTTCAGAGTTGGAAATAAAACCAGATAATGCCAATTTTGGTGATATAGTTTGCGGACAATTACAGAGAAGGGAATTTTTTTACTTATCACCTCCATGTTATCTTGACGGAAAAAGACTTATTGCACTCATGGTTTTAGAGACGGGTGACATATTTCCTTTCTTTAAAGACGACGAAAAAAATTTACGTATAACTATATATAATTCACTTCTAGGATTCGCTGTTGTTAAAAGTTTCACTATATATAAAATATATGTAGACAAATTTACAAGCGATGATAACTTCAATTACATACTCACTACTACCGATAATATAGATATTGTTACTCTATTATATGCTAAACTTAGCGGAAAGCGTAGTGAAAACATGTTCATGATATATTCTACACCGCTTGTCGTTATCAAACTACCGTATATAAACGCTTTACCTAAGTATTCCGCGTTATATATAGAGGGAACAAATATTACTGTTGATGAAATTAATGTTGACACGCTTAGACAACTTCTATACAAAAACTATGAGAACGCGAAAAAAAGCTTACAACGTGTACTTGAGGACAATCCACAATTAGCACAATTAATAGAGAAATTAGAAATTTATTAAGTTCTACGTTAAAGGGACGTAAAACTACGTTACTCAGTACGGAGTAAAATTTAAATTTCAGAACGTGTAAAGTGTAATAAAATACACCTAATGTTGCACACAAGCAAGGGAGTTCCTCAATAAATATCATTTTGCACACAAGCAATTTTGAGGCTCAATAATGGATGTATTGCACACAAGCAAAAGGGAAAATTCAATAATTAAAAAATTGCACACTAGCAAGAGAAATGCTCAATAAAGACTTAATTGCACACTAGCAATGGGAAAATTCAGTAAATAAACGATTGCACACAAGCAAAAAATCGTCTCAATAATAATCGATTTGCACACTAGCAATCGGCTACTTCAATAATCTTCTTGATGCACACAAGCAAAGGAAAAAGTCGATAATATAGACGCTGCACATAAGCAAAAAGAGGGTTCAATAAATACTGTAATGCACATGAGCAATGAATGAGGTCAATAAGAAATATACTGCACACGAGCAATTTAGAATCTCAATAAATTGCCTACTGCACACGAGCAACTAAGCTATTCAATAAAAAACCAATTGCACATAAGCAAGAGAAAATTTCAATAAGAGTTAGATCGCACATAAGCAACAGATAAAGTCAATAATATCTATCTTGCACACAAGCAAGTGCCTAGCTCAATAATTACTGCACTGCACACAAGCAAGATAAAAATTCAATAAGAAGTGAAATGCACACAAGTAATCGTTTATAATCACGTCCTCTCACCGAAAACTTTTTAAACTCCCCTCTCTCTTTCTTGTCATGGGGCTAAAGCCCCAGGTGGAAAAAGTGGAAAAAAATGAAATTGAAGATAATTGGGAAAAATTAGTGTATAACCAGAATGAAAGTATGAAGGACGTGCTACGTTTTAGACAATTACGTAGTTATATTGATAAAAAAATACCAGAAATCTTACAACAAAAAAAGACGTTATTTATACCATTCAATAACAGTAGAGATGCTGCAGTTATAACGCTTGGAGTATATATAAATAAAGTACATAAATTGTATGTCAGGTATAATAAAGACGGTATACTTATTTTCCCACAACAAAACCCTCCGAGATAAGGAGATAGTTGCGTCCTCCCAGCGAAAGCTTTTTAACCCCCTTTCCCCTTTCTTATCATGGGGCTAAAAGCCCCAGGTGAAGAAAAAATGAGCATGCGTCCTATAGATGTTCCCAATATTAAGTTACCACCACATACATTATTAATGATGATTAGTAATAACGACGACATATTATTATCGTTCTGTCGGAATAAAAAACCAAAACATGGAGTTGTCACAAATTACGGTATAAGATGGGAAAATTATGATGAGTTTCGTAAAGACGCTGATAACGTATGTCACGAATTTTACCAACTTTTAGTCGTTTACCCGAATAACATGGTAATTGCACCATGTCACGCCGACGAAGTATATAACTTACGTATTGATCCAATAACGGGAGAAAAATTGCCCAGCAAATTGGGGACGGAAAAATGAATATAAACGAAATGCTTGAGCGTCTTAATAAGATAGAAATTCCTAAAAAATATTCCGTTCTTTCAATCATTTATAAGAATTATAAATTTCTTAACAACGATTCCGTATTATTGAAATATAATGACAAGTTCTATATTTATAGAAACAAAGGTTCGACGAGAATGCTAATCGACCTCGATGATCGTAAGGTATACATAGGTATCCCAGCGATACTCGCCCGCGGACTAAATTTTAAATTTGTAATACTTCCATATTCATTTGAGTTTTCGCATAAGAAATTAAACACTATATTATCAAACACGATGTTTATTGAAGAAGAAGCAGAACCGATAGACGTCGTTAGCGAATTCGGACTTCTCATGAGTGATATGGGAAGGGATATAGTTTTCGAATATGATGTTACGAAAAGAGCAGAAGAAATACGTAACAAATATTCACGACCAGACAGTGTAGACGTTAAGACGAAGGTCGTTAATATCAGAGGCTATACGAAAAAGATCGACATCGTAACACTAAAATATGGTAATGATGAAATTAAACTTACCCATGTGGCAAGAAATATATTAGGACTTAGCAATAGTGAACTTATAACGTATTCTATGGTTTGCGAAAAACTTTATTCATCTTCTGCATGTTCTGCCGCAGTGAGACGTAATATATTCAAAACGTTACACGAACTACGCGATTATGGACTTATTGATAAACAATATGCTCTTACGACGGTTAAAGGTTTTACAGTTTACCGTTCAAGCACAAAGGTTGAGAACGATGAAAATAGTTGAAATGCTTAAACGCCTAGAAAACGTTGAAATTGATGAAGATGAAAGACATGAAATCGCCGAGTATATAGCACGAAAATTTAGTGTTGATGATTCAGTATACATACACCATATCATGACGAAAGATAAGACAATATACGACTTCGACACGTATGAAATTCTTCTCAAATCTAACAAAATATCACCCGACGATGCGTTTGTATACGTAGAAGACTACAATTCGGATGCACATTACCCAGCATATTATCTTTATCCATTCCTCGTTGGTGAATTTCTCTTACCGAACGCTTATTTATCTAAACTAGGTTTTAGACCTGACTATTATTATGTAGCACCTGCTACTGGGCTTAAATACATCGCCATAGTTAATGAATTTAGAGACTTTGGTCGTATGGTCGTAGAGGTAGCTGACATTGATACTGTAGTAATCAGTACGAACCTGCAGACGTTAGTCCAAGGTGTTTTAAGTACAAAACACAGTATTGAATGCATGACTTATAAGGATGCAGCAGAGATTATGTCAAGATTTCTCTCGCAGAAACTTTTCGCTGGATATAATTTTAGTATGGCGGAAAAGATAATTCGTAGATATTATGAAGATAATGACACTTCGTCGGCTAAAGACGTTGAGGCCATCAAAGACGCATATAATCATATATTTCAACCATATCGAGTAGTATACGACCTAAACACTAAGCAATTTGTAGTAAGTGGTAACAATGAAAGTAGATGAACTACTTAAACATCTAGAAAGCATCAAAATTGATGAAGACGAAAAACGTGAAATCGCAGAATATATAGCACAAAAATTAGGCGTTGATAATTCACCACGCATACATCATTATATCATAACGAAAGACAGGAAAATATACGACACCAGCTCATACAAAGAGCTTCTCAAATCTAACGGAATTTCACCTAACGACGCATATGTATACGTAAAAAATGACTATTCCGCTGTATACGACTTAGTAAGTTATCTTTACCCTTTTCTCATTGATAGATATTTCCTACCACACGCTTATTTATCGAAACTAGGTTTAGAAAGCAAATTTTATCGTATAGCACCTGCTACTGGACTTAGATACGTCTCTATGGTTGTTCGTTTCCTAAACGCTAAACATGCAGTCGTAGAGGTAGCTAACATCGATAATGTAGCAATTTACACTAACTTACCAAGAATAGTACGCGATATAAGTACTAAACAAATAGACGACGAAGATGACGAGGTGGCAGAAATTATTGCCTCCGAATTGGTTTCGCAAAAAATTTTCGCTGGACATGACTACTATAAGGCATTAGCTATACTTCATAAATTTTACGAAAATCGTGATACATCATTAGCTAAAGAAGTTGAGGCCATCAAAGACGCATATAATCATATATTTCAACCATATCGAGTAGTATACGACCTAAACACTAAGCAATTTGTAGTAAGTGGTAACAATGAAAGTAGATGAACTACTTAAACGCTTAGAAAATGTTAGAACTGACGAAGACGAAATCAACGAAAGACGTAAAATCGCTGAGTACTTAGCACGAAAATTTAGTGTTGATAAATCACCATACGTATATCATATCATGACGAAAGACAAGAAAATATACGACATCGACTCATACGAAAAGCTTCTCAAATCTAACAAAATTTCACCTAACGACGCGTATGTATACATAGAATACTACGATTTCACGACATATGGCCCAGGAATATATTTATACCCATTTCTCATGTATGAAAGCAAAACAACTTTGATATACGCTTATCTAGCTAGGCTAAGTTTGAGGTCTTTATATGCAGAACCTGCTACTGGACTTAAATACGTCGCTATGACCATTCGTTTTCTAAGCATTGGCCGTATGGTCGTAGAGGTAGTTGATATTGGTACTGTAGTAATAAACACGAATTTACTGACGTTAATACACGGTATTTTAAGTAATAAATATATACACGTCGATGAAGTAGAAGATGTCGCATCAGTACTACACTCACGGAAACTTTTCGCTGGATATGACTCTAACGAGACACTGAGGATACTCGATAGATATTACGAAAAACATGATACATCATTAGCTAAAGACGTTGAGGCCATCAGAGACGCGTATGATCACATCTTCAAACCATTCCGTATAGAATACGACTTAAACACTAAACAATTCATACCAACTTAACAACATTCTCTCACAGAAAGCTTTTTAAACCCCCTTCACCTTTTTCTCCCTTTGGTGAGAGCATGAGCGAAAATAAAGAAAAGAAAAAATACGTTGTCTATGGTATAGAATATAATATAGACCTAGACGACAAATACGTTGTATACGATATTTGTGTACCTAAAGACCAGGAAGACGAGTTCCTTAAATGGGTAGAGGAAAACAAAATCATACGTGGTTATAGTCCTGGTGGCGAAGCAGATGAGGATGAATGTCGTGCAATATTTCGTCATGGCAAGCTATGTTTCATCACGTCAATGAGATCCAGTCTAGCACTTCTGATAATGTTAACAAAGTCGGGTAGCTTATGAAGTTTATTAGGTGGTATTTATGAAGGTTGATGAACTAATTAAACATCTAGGAAACATTAAAACCGACGAGAATAAAATCGACGAAAAACGTGAAATCGCTGAATACCTAGCACAAGTATTCGATGGTAGCGTGATACCAGCCACAACTAATTTTATGATGAAAGATAAGACAGTATACGGCTTCGACTCGTATGTAAATCTTTTCAGGACTCGCAGAATCTCACCAGACGATGCATTTGTATACGTGGGTTCCTACTATACGTCTGGAACTTTTCCAGTAGATTATCTTTATCCTTTCCTCACTGATAAATATCTTTTAAGGAACGCATATCTATCTAAACTAGGTTGCGGACCTAGTGACTGTAGTACTTATGCACCTGCACGTGGACTTAAATACGTCAGTATGGCTAGTATATTTACAGACGCTAGACGTGTGGTCGTGGAGGTAGCTGATCTCGATACTGTCGCAATCAACACAAATTTATTAACTATAGCACACAATGTTTTAAGTACAACTGGATACATGTGTAGTGATAAAAAAGCAGCAGAGATTATGTCAAGATTTCTCTCGCAGAAACTTTTCGCTGGATATGACTTCATCGAGGCGGGAAATATAATGAGTAAATATTACAAAGACAATGACACATTACTGATTACAGACGTTAAGGCTATAAGAGACGCTTATAATCGTATCTTCAAACCATATCGAATAGTATACAACATAAAGACCAAACGAGTCATACCACTTAGCGTCCTCTCACCGAAAGCTTTTTAAACTCCCTTCATTTACTTCTCTCTTTGGTGAGAACATGAAGACTGATGAGTTACTTAAACATTTAGAAAACACTAAAATCGACGAAAAACGTGAAATCGCCGAATACCACGATGAAAAACATAAAATTATTGAATATATATTACAAAAACTTGGTGATAAACTTTATGATAGAACACATTTATATCACATTATAACAAAAACTGGTGAAATATATGAATTAGGTATGTATGAAGATCTTCTCAAACACGACTCTAACGTCTCACCAGCATACATATTTATAGCAAACCTCTGGTCTACATCCGATTATGATCTAGTATTAGGTTATTGTCCTTTTATAGGTGAAAGAGATCTTCTGACATATGCTTATTTGCTAAAACATTACTATTATATAACCCACTTTGACGACCTTAAATACATGGCTATGATTATCCATTTTTCAACGTTTATTAAGATTGAAGTAGTCGATATCGACACTGTTGCAAACAACATGAATTTAACAAAATTAATACGGATGTTAAGTGAAGTGGAAGATGAGAACAAAAAAGTGGAAGAGTTTGAGCTTTACGTTGGCACTCAGAGACTATTTAATGGGTATAACTTTTATGAAGTAGTAAGAATAATTGAAAGGTACTACGAGGCTTTAAATATTAGATATATTCCCGATATGGTATCACTGGGTAAAGAAGTCGGGGACATCAGAGACGCTTACGAACGTATATTTCAACCATATCGTGTAGAATACGACTTGGAGACTAAACAATTATATCGAGTAGTATACGACTCAAAGACTAAACGATTTGTAGTAAGTGGTAACAATGAAAGTAGATGAACTACTTAAACATCTAGAAAACATCAAAACCGATGAAGACGAAAGACGTAAAATCGCTGAGTATATAGCACAAACGTTCGGTGATAAAGGGCTGCGAGACTTATTTTATGTTATGATGAAAGATAAGACAATATACTATTTCAGCGAGTATAGAGACCTTCTCAAATCTAACAGAATTTCACCTAATGACGCATACGTATACGTAGATAACAATTATTTCGAATCCAGCTCTGAAAGTTATTTTTACCCTTTTCTCGGTCAAGGAGTGCCCTTGATAGACGGAATATCTTTGATAACCGCTTATTTATCGAAACTAGGTTTCGAAACCAAATATTATTATCGTATAGCACCAGCTACTGGTCTCAAATATGTTGCAGTAGTTTATCATTTTCCAGAAGTCGGTCGTACGGTTGTAGAGGTAGCTGATATTGACATCGTTGTGATCAATACACATTTACCAATATTAATATACGATGTTTTAAGTACAAAATATGGTGCTAAATATATGACTAATGATGAGGTAAGAGGGATCATATCCCAATTTATCTCACAAAAACTTTTTGCTGGACATACCTTTATCGAAGCACAAGATATAATTCGTAAATATTATAAAAATCACGACATAACAATGGCTAAAGAAGTTGAAGCCATTGGAGACGCATATAATCGTATCTTCCAACCATCTCGAGTAGTATACGACCTAAACACTAAGCAATTTGTAGTAAGTGGTAACAATGAAAGTAGATGAACTACTTAAACATCTAGAAAACATCAAAACCGATGAAGACGAAATCAATGAAAGACGTGAAATCGCCGAATATATAGCACAAATATTAGGTGCTATTGATCCAGTATACATGCATTATTTTATGACGAAAGACAGGAAAATATATGACATTAGCTTATACGAAAAACTTCTAAAATATAACAAAATTTCACCTGGCAACGCTTACGTATACGTAGAAAACCACTATTTCACTGGATACGATTCAACAAAATATTTTTACCCTTTTCTCAAGTACGGATTTTTATACGCTTATTTATCGAAACTAGGTTTCAGTTCTGTTTATGCGGTACCTGCATCTGGACTTAAATATGTCTCTATAGTTGTTCATTACCCAGATGCTAAACGTGCAGTCGTAGAGGTAGCTAACATCGATAATGTAGCAATTTACACTAACTTACCAAGAATAGTACGCGATATAAGTACTAAACAAATAGACGACGATGAGTTGAAAGAGATTGTATCACAACTAGACTCACAGAAACTTTTCGCTGGATATGACTTCAATGAGGCGAGACATATAATTAATAGATATTACGAAGATCATGACGCTTCGTTGGCTGACGACGTTGAGTCCATCAGAGAAGCTTATAATCGTATATTTCGACCATATCGAGTAGTATATGACTTGGAGACTAAACAATTTCAAGTAAGTGGTAGCAATGAAGGTAGATGAACTACTTAAACGCTTAGAAAACTTTGAAATAGAAAACGAAAAATATGAAATCGCCGAATACTTAATACAAGCGTTCAGTAATAAAAAAAGACGATACTTATTTTACATTATGATGAAAGACAGGGAGACAATATACGGTATTGACTCATATGGAGAACTTCTTGAATTTAACAAAGTTTCACCCGCTGACGCATACGTATTCATAGAAAACGACTATTTAACTGGATACGACTTAACAAGTTATTATTTTCCCTTCCTCGTCGATAGACACCTATTACCGTACGCCTACTTATCGAAACTAGGTTTCGAGTATTATAATGTAGTGCCTGCTACTGGACTTAAATACGTCGCTTCAATTAAACAATTTCTAGACGTTAATCGTACAGTCGTAGAGGTTATTGATATCGACACTGCAGCAATTAACACGAATTTGCAGACGTTAATACGCGGAAGTACTAAAAACATAGGTTATGATGATTTAAAAGAGATTGTATCACAACTAGACTCACAGAAACTTTTCGCTGGACATGACTTCAACGAGGCAAGGAGGATACTTCGTGCATTTTACGGGAACCGTGATATATCATTGGTTAAAGAAGTTGAAGCCATCAAAGACGCATATAATCGTATCTTCAAACCATATCGTATAGAATGCAAGTGCATATAATCGCATATTTCAATCATATAGAGTAGTATACGACCTAAAGACTAAACAATTTATAGTTTAGTTACGTCCTCTCACCGAAAGCTTTTTAAACCCCCTTTTCCTTTCTCTCTCCTTGGTGAAAAAGATGGGTGAATCTAAATTAAATAATAACAATGAATGCAAAGTATTAGAATCCGTCTTTCATTATCACAACGAGTTGGTAAAACTAAAAGTAGGTGATGATAGAGGAGATGAACTTTACGAAAACTTTGTCCAAGCTTTAATGGAGCTGTATGAGTACATCAGCCCACAATTTGTATATAAAAATAATCACTACTACTACTGCAGGATATGCAACAAAGGCCCATATACAAAAAAAGGCGTTCTTCTTCACGTATTTAGATCACATATAAACTTCATTGCAGATCAATTATGCACCTCATAAAAAATTTAAATCTGTCCTCCCATCGAAAGCTTTTTAAACCCCCTTCACCTTTTTTCTCGTGGGTGGAAAAAATGGGAGCAATAAGAATGAAATTTATACCATTTGTGTATAAAAAGACGTTAATGGACGACATATTGAGAGAGACCTACGTAGAACCAGACGAAGATGTAGGTGATGATTGTGATTGAAACTAATTTATTAAACAACGTTGACGTTGAATATCACGTAAAAGAACTAGAAGAAAAAATAAAACGTGAGTTTATCGAGGTTCTTAAGAACAACGTTATAGATCCATATAAGTCTAACGTTGCACTTTACGGTGAGAACTTTGTATTCTTGTATGTTGGCGTTAAACGTTTTAAGCACGTTATACGTTTTAAGTTCGAAGTTTACAGACGTAAAGAATTTGGATTATATAGTAAACGCTATAATGTATCTATAGGTACGGTTTACGTGAGCGTGAAAATATGAGGAAACTTACAGAAATTAATTGGTTTAAGGACGAATACGTTAAAGTTTACAACATCGTTAATGTAGAAAATAGGATGCCACCATTAGACGAAATTTACGTTCTTGATGATTATGATGTAAAATCACTGAAAATAATACCACGTGGCACAGTTATGGCTTTCGCCTTATCTTCACACGATACCGAAAAACAGTACGTGTGGTTTAGATATGAACCACCAAGTTTAAACGTATTTGCTCACGAAATGATACATCTAGCTAAGAAATATAAGCGGCTTGATGACGAGGTATATGCGTATAACTTAGCTCCATTAGTAACGATACTGGCGGAACGTAATATCACCCCTGAACATAACGTTTTAAGACTTTTAGAGGATCTAAACCTCAACGTTTTAAGCAGAAAGATAACACAATATTTCCATGTAAACAACATCGAAGAGTTATTCTTAACTCTCGGTGTCGTACCGTATTTTACTACGTTTGAAAATGGTACAATAACTATACGAAAAGAGTACACAGAAGATGATGTTATGATAGGTACTATAACGGAGTTAATTGCAGCAGCGGAATACAACGACTTCATACTCAACTTTATACTACAAATACTGAACAACACCCATCCGAGTGAGAAAAATGAATATAGATGAACTGCTTAAACGTTTAGAAAGCATCAAAATTGATGAAGACGAAATCAATGAAAGACGTGAAATCGCTGAAAACCTAGCACAAATGCCAGACGTTAATGAGCCACTACTCATACATCATTATTATATCATGACGATAAACGAGGAAATATATAACATCAGGTCATACGAAAGATGGCTTAAATTTGGCATTGGTGAAGCCTTATCTGACGATGCTTACGTTTACGTCTTTGTTGACGATGTATCTCGTCCAGCATATTATTATTTCCCTTTCCTCACCAATGAATATCTCTTACCGTACGCTTATTTATCGAAACTAGGTTTAGAAAAACTTTATTATGTAGTACCTGCTATTGGACTCAAATACGTCGCTGTAGTTATTCGTTATCCAGACATTAATCGTGTGGTCGTAGAGATAACTGATATTGGTACTGTAACAATTAACATGAAGTTACCGACGCTAGTACACGATATTTTAGGTACTAATCAAATAGACAGTTATAAAGTAGAAGATATTGTATCATCATTTAGCTCGCAGAAACTTTTCGCTGGATATGACTTCATCGAGGCGAGAGATATAATTAATAGATATTACAGAGATAATGACACTTCGTTAGCTAAAGAAGTTGGAGCCATCAAATACGCTTACAATCGCATTTTTCAACCATACCGCATAGAATATAACTTGGATACTAAACAACCTATATCTTCAAGTAAGTGATAACAATGAAAATGGACGAATTACTTAAACATCTAGAAAACATCAAAATAGATGAAGACGAAATCAACGAAAATATTGATGAAAAACGTGAAATCGCTGAGTATTTAGTACGAAAATTTAGTGTTGATAAACCGTTCTACACATATTTTATCATGACGAAAGACAGGAAAATATACGAATTTGGCTCATACAAAAAGCTTCTCGAATCTAACAAAATTTCATCTAACGATGCATATGTATACGTAGAAAACGTTTATTTCGTTGGATACGACCCAGTAAGATATCTATACCCCTTTCTCAGGTATGGAGGTAAAGAATCTTTGGTAAACGCTTATCTATCAAAACTAGGTTTCAGTTCTTCATGCGTGATACCCGCACCTAGACTTAAATACATCGCTACTGTTGTTCGTATTCTAAACGTTGGTCGTATGGTCGTAGAGGTAGCTAACATTGGTACCGTAGCAATTAACATGAAGTTACCGACGTTAATACGCAGTATTTTAGGTACTAAATATATAGACGAATATGATATAAACGATATTGCATCACAACTAGACTTACAGAAACTTTTCGCTGGATATGACTCCTACGACGCAGAAGATATAATTAGTGGATACTACGAAAGTCATGACACTTCGTTAGCTAAGGAAGTTAAGGCCATCAGAGACGCTTATAATCGTATCTTCAAACCATATCGAGTAGCATATGACTTAAATACTAAACAATTCATATCAACTTAGTCACGTCCTTCCATAGAAACCTTTTTAAATCCCCTTTTCCCTTTCTCTCTCTTTGGTGGGAATAATGAAGGTTGATGATTTACTTAAACGTTTAGAAAACGCTAAAACCGACGAAGACAAAAGACGTGAAATCGCCGAATACCTAGCACAAACGTTCGGTGATAAAGAGATACGACCCGTATATCATTTTATGACGAAAGATAAGACAATATACGACTTCGACTCATACGAAGATCTTCTCGAATCTGACAAAATCTCACCTGAAGATGCTTACGTATTCATAGAAAACGACTATTTAACTGAATATGACTCAGTAAGTTATCTTTACCCTTTTCTCGACCGCGTAGTGCTTTTGGTAGACGCTTATTTGTCAAAATTAGGTTTAAAAGCTAATGTTTATCGTGTAATACCAGCTACTGGACTTAAATACGTCGCTATAGTTAATAAATTCTCAAAAACTAATAGTATAGTAGTAGAGGTAGCTGACATTGATAACATTGTAGCCAATACGAACTTACCAATATTAATATTAAGAAATAAATATATAGATGATGAGGTAAAAGAAATCGTATCACGATTTAGCTCGCAGAAACTTTTCGCTGGATATGACTTTAGGCGGGCGGAAGAGATAATTCGTGGATACTACGAAAATCATGACAAATTGTTGGTTAAAGACGTTGCGGATATTATCTATGCTTATAGTCGCATATTTCAACCGTACCGCATAGAATATGACCTAAAGAGTAAACGAGTTATTGCGTCGTTCGAGCGAAAGCTTTTTTAACCCCCTTCCCCTTTTCTTGTCATGGGGCTAAAAGCCCCAGGTGGAAAAAATGGCAGAGAATAAATCCCTCCAAAAAAATGTTTCCTTGGTTAAGACAACGTTAGATAATTACGTTTTTGGACATGACGATATGAAACGTGCAGTAATGCTCGGTCTTCTATCGTCAGAACCCACGTTTATTTTAGGACGGGTAGGTATTGCAAAGACGTATACTATAGATACATTAGCGAAGATGTTAAACGCTAATTATTATTACGTTTTACTTAACAAATATACGGAACCTGATCACATATTAGGAATACTCGACATAAACGAATACAAAAAAGGACGTTTAGTATATCATGGTGGAGTTGTCGACGCAAATATCGTTATGTTTGACGAACCATACAAATCTTCGCCCGACGTGTTAAATACGCTTTTAGATATAATATTAAACAAGAGAGTTTTCGGGATTAAACTCAACCTGCTAGCTACGTATTTCGCATCTAACGAGTTCGATAACGATGACGATTTAATAGCGTTTAACGACAGATTAACTATACGTGTAGTAGAAACCGATTACGTTCACAAACCTGACTTAAAGAAGATAGTAAAGAGTGATTCAAAGACGCCAGAACCCATACTGACATATGACGACATAGTAAACTTACAAAACGAGGTTAGGAAAATCGCTATGAACATTAACGACACTTTACTTGACAAATTCTTAGACGCTATAATAGAACTAAGAGGGTTGAACTACTTAATCTCAGACAGACGTGTAAAGAAGACTGTATACGTAGCGGCAGCAAACGCGTTACTTGAAGGAAAGGACAACATAGAACCAGACGATCTAGTCACCGCGATGAAATTCACGCTTAACGACCCGATGAAGTATACAGATTCGATAAAGGAAATCGAGACTATCGCGTTAAAACACGGACTAAACGAGATAGCTTCCGTAATTAATAAAATACGCTCTCACATTAACGTTATTAACGTATTGATAACTAACGCAAAAGATGGTACAACAGACAGGAACATTACGTTATCAAACTTGAAGCAAGAACTGATAAAAGTACAAGAACTATGCAAAAAGTATTCGACCAAGAGTAATGACGTGAAAAACTTATGCGATAGTATCGATATACCTGACGATATAGTAAACGAATTATTAAGGGTGTAACAAAATGAAGGAGATTGAGAAGAAGACGGAACTGTACAGTAACTTACTTAATTTCAACGTTAAGAACCCGCACAAAAATGACGATTTGTTCAAAGAATTCGTTATCATGACGGACGCTCTAATTAAAAAACCGACGGATAGGCATAAGATCGTAAGTGGCGATATATTCGCTTCATTGTACTTACCACATTACTTCCTAAGGTTCAAAAACGACGACGAAAAGTTAGAGGCAGTAAGGACTGCATTAGTAAACAACTATATGGAGATAGAAGAACTACGTTCTTCAACTGTTGACGATTTACTTACGAGTTCAGTCGACACCATAATAATTTACAACCACATAGTGAAACTGTTAGACGAACTTGAACAGACGAATAATAAAGATAGAATACAACAGATATCTTACGCAATTGAGAAAGGGATATCACAAGCTGCTTCAAAGTGTAAAGTCGTTAATAAAGCTTTGAAAAACAACATGATACGCCAAATGATATCTAACGAAATGAATGGCGGGAAAAATAAGATTAATATGAATGACGGAGAAGAAAATAAGGAGGGCAGTAATACTTACGATAGGACGCCTGGTATGTTACGTTTCATCGATACCGTTACTAACCTTAACGTAGATTTGGACGTATTACTTAATATCGTGAAGAAAGGTACTGAGTTGTTTAACAAACTCAACGATTCGCCTCACGGTACTTACAATTCGTATAGAATTACGTCATCGATACTAGAGGCGACTAAAATACCTAAGAACTTCGTCGACGACGAAATAATGGAAATTAAGATGTTAAACGGGTCGTTTATTACGTTAGCAAAGAAAAGTAACATTGACGGATATTACATTTTACTTGACAAATCGGGTAGTATGAGCGGTGAAAAAATCGTAAACGCTAGAGCTATAGCATTCGCTTTAGGACTTTTAGCTAAACAACGTAGACTGAAGTTCATGTTCAGATTTTTTGACGACAACGTCTATGACATGATAGACAAACTAAATATCGAGAACTTAGCGAAAATCGGTTCGGTCGACGCAAATGGCGGGACGTGTATATCATGTGCGTTGAATAAAGCACTTGAAGACCTACGTAATATGAAAGAGTTCGTAATAATAATCATAACTGACGGTGAAGACGAGTTTGCTATAGAACCTTTAGCTAACGCGATTAAAAATGGTAAACATAAACTAATATCGGTACTAATAGGAAACGAATCATTCCATAACTTAATCGAACTGACTAAAAAAGTAGACGGAGTCGTTTTAACCGCAGAAAATTTAGACGATAAAATAGCACTAGAAATACTAAAGGAGGTGTCAAGTCAATGACATCGTTTATATTATGGGTTTCAAGACACGACCCAATACCAGCAGAACGTGAGATAATAATCAATTATCCGCATTCGTTTGTAAAGGAGTTTATACCAACGGCTGAATATCTAATGGAGAACTACATTGAACCACTTCTTAAAAAATACGATAAAGTCTACGTAATCGCGATACTACCAGAATCGTTTAAGATGAGATTATTAGAACTTGTTAGCAATGATAAGTATAAGGACAGGGTGTTTGTCGTAGAACCAATGATGAAGGAACTAGTGCATTCTAAAGACGTGAAGGAGTGTATGGACGTTTATAAAAACGATACAAACAAATACGTCATGATAACCTACGGTAACGGTAAGGAATGTAAAGTTTTCGAATTCGAGAAATTCGTTATATTAAAACAATACGTCAAAATTTATGAGGATTGGGATCATGAAAGTAGATGAGCTACTTAAACATCTAGAAAACATCAAAACCGATGAAGACGAAAAATGTAAAATCGCTGAGAGCATAGCACGAAAATCAAGTGTTGATGATTTAATGTATATGTTTAAACATCGTATCATGACGAAAGACAGGACAATATACTACCTTGACTCATATGGAGAACTTTTTGGATCTATCAAAATTTCACCTGGTGATGTTTACGTATTCATAGAAAACGACTATTTAACTGGATACGACTTAACAAGTTATTTTTACCCTTTCCTCGTTGATAGACATCTATTACCATACGCCTATTTGGCTAAACTAGGATTAGAAACCGACTTTTGTCGCATAGTACCAGCTACTGGACTTAGATACGTCGCAGTAGTTTATCATCTTTCGCGTGGTGAACGACGTATAGTAGCAGAGGTTGTTAATATCGACACTGCAGTAATCAACACAAACTTATTGACGTTAATACGCAGAAGTGCTAAAAACATAGGTCATGATGAGTTAGAAGAGATTATGTCACAACTAGACTCACAAAAACTTTTCGCTGGATACGACTTCAACGAGGCAAGGAGGATACTCAATAGATACTACGAAAATAATGACACTTCTTTGGCTAAAGAAGTCGAAGCCATAAGAGACGATTACAATTATATCTTCAAACCATGCCGTGTAATATACGACTTGGAGACTAAACAATTTGTAGTAGGTGATAACAATGAAAGTTGATGAATTACTTAGACGCCTCAAAAACGTTGACATAACAATTAAAACGCAAAAAAGAGGACAACCAATACCAAAAGTATTCGTTCTTTATCCCGATCGTGTAAAAATAGCTCTTACGAGTAAATACGTCGATTGTTTGCACTACGTTTCACATAGTGGACTAACGTTTAACGGTTGTGCTGAAATTACGGATAGTGATCCATACATCAAAATAGTGTACGGTATATACTACATACTAACACCGCCGATTATTACGGTAAGTAGTAGACAGAAGATGTCAAGAAACGAAGGTTACTTTTTATCATACGTTAAAGACTTCTTATTAAACAACAAAGAACTAATAATGCCTCAACTTGTTGTATACGACAATTACGGTTTTAGAGTATATGATAAATTCATAAAAGGCGGGATTAGGGTATTTCCGCTATTCGATGAAATGGACGGTGTTAAAATATACAAAATACCAGACATTGACCCAAACGGTTTTGAATGGAACAAAACGAAACAGATCCAAGAACCCGTCCCGATATCAATGGTGGATTATTACGGTACTCACGTGCTAGGAGTCGTTAAAGGTAGCGTTACGGTGTACAAACCAATTTTATCGGAAAGGGGGAATACCGTTATAAATACGTTATTCGCCAATATATCGCCTGGTACAATGATTAGTATACGACGTGACGACGGTATGGTTATCAAAGAGATGTATATTGAACCAGGTTGGTATATATTCGTAGAGGGACTAAACAATGAAAGTAGACGAACTACTTAAACATTTAGAAAACATCAAAACCGATGAAGACGAAAAACGTGAAATCGCAGAATACCTAGCACAAACGTTCGGTAGCAAAAGGATGCAATACTTATTTTATGTTATGATGAAAGACAGAACAATATATGACTACTACGAGTATAGAGATCTTCTCAAATCTAACAGAGTTTTGCCTAATAACGCATACGTTTACGTAGAAAACAATCATTTAAGTAGATACGACCCATCAAGTTATTTTTACCCTTTTTTCGGTCAAGGAATGCCCCCGATAGATGGAATATCTTTGATAACCGCTTATTTATCGAAATTAGGTTTCGAAAACGATATTTATCATGTAGTACCTGCTACTGGACTTAGATACCTCGTTGTAGTTAGTAAATTTCCAGACGGTAATTGTATAGCAGTAGATGTAGCCGACATTGATAATGTCGTGTTCAATTCGCGTTTACTAATATTAATACATGGTGCTTTAAGTACAAAACGTAGTACTAAACACATGACTTCTGATGAGGTAAGAGAGATCATATCCCAATTTATCTCACGAAAACTTTTTGCTGGACATACCTTTATTGAAGCACAAGATATAATAGATAGATATTACAAGAAACATGACACATCATTGGCTAAAGAAGTTGAAGCTATCAAAGACGCTTACAATCACATTTTTCAACCATTCCGCTTAGAATATGACCTAAAGACTAGACAATTTGTAGTTTAGTCATATCTCCAAGAGAAAGCTTTTTAAACCCCCTTTCCCTTTTTCTCATGGGGCTTTAGCCCCAGGTGAAGGGTATGAATATAGTGAAAAGCAGTGAAAATAATAAAATGTCAGATACGATTAAGAATAAAGTCCTAAACATGTTGGACGACGATACTAGAGAGCTAATAACGTTATTGAACGAAATAAGGACGGGAAACTTGGATAGACAAAAACTAGGGAAGGCGTATTTGCAAACGCAAAAAATTCAAACGGAATTATACGAGTTAATAAGGATAACTGATCCTTCGGTGAACAATAATGAGTGAGGATGATGATAGGATGTTAGACATATTGATAAATTCGGCAGATAACCGTACAGAACTAGAAAAACATATGGATTATATCGCCAAACTACTTAAGGACAACTTACAAGACGTCATAGATAACGCTATTGACGTACAACTTTACGTCTCTTTACCAAGTAAAGAACCAGTAGGTTTCGACATCGGTATAACTATTGGAGGCCCCAACATACGGTTAATTTACAGTAGAGGAGCGTGTAAATTACAAGGAGCATGGGGATTTCAAACGGACGAAAAATACATAGACAACGAAATTTGTGAAACGATATTAGACTATTTAACGCAAGCATGATTTTCGCTGGTGAAAAAAATGAAGGAAAAAATTATTAAGTTCTTTTCGTTTTTCAAGCACAAAACTAATAACGAAATTCTGCAGATTAACAATGAAATTCCACCAGACGTTCCTAAAAACGTTGTGGACGCGGCAAAAGAAGTAGCGTATTTCACAACGTTTTACGGTTTCTTTTTACAAACGTCTAACCTGATAAAGACGTTAAAACATGGGTACTACACTTTAGGACGTAATGTTGACGAAAAACTTATCAACGCTATTAAAGATGGGTTTGATGACTTAATAAGGTTAGCAACTGACGATAAAATAAAGACGTCACTCCAACAGACACGTGATGAAGTAATAAACTCCCTGAAGAACCACGACTTTGACAACGCAGAAAAAGCAATAAAGACGTTACTAGAGGAGGTTGATGAAGATGATGATGACAGCTAAAAGCGTGAAAGTTTTGGGTTACGAACTTAACGACGATAAACTCACGCTTCATATAGAAATAACGCTACCAGAAAAAGTAGATAAAACGGCTACGTTACTCAACGCTTCAGTATACGGAAACATTTCACTAATAAAGACTGGCATTTTCTCAATACGGCCTAGAAAGACGATTTTAACCACAACTCGTTTTGAATTAACGAAATATGAACTTAACGACGATAAACTCATAGCTCACGGAGAAACTAAACTTAGCAAAGACGTCCTTCAATACGTCAACAAAAAAGGCGTTAAACTTGTTATCGACGTTTTTGGAGACGTTTATTTAATTTTTTAACACCTTAGGTGATAGTGATGGGATATACGCATTACTGGTTCATACTTAACAAAAATGATGTTAATAATGTATTACCTACCGTCATTAACGAATACAGAAAATATATTGACAATTTTAAATACGACGCGAATATAAATATAAACGGAAACGATATATCGATATCCTCTCGAAACGATGAAGGAGAGACGTTTACGTTAAGTCACGTTTACAACTTAGAAGTGTATTTAGCAAAGTACGACTTACCACGTATTATTAAAAAAGCTAGACGCTTGAAACTCTACACTATTAATGACAAAAAAGTAAAAACGTTTATACGCAAAAACTTTAGAAAAACTAAAGCAAAATTCGGGTTTGTAAAGACGAATTTAGGAGACTATGATAAAGCTGTTACAACGTTCTTAGCGTTGCTTAAATTCTACGCTAAAGACGCTATAATTATTGAAACTGATGGCGATAATGATACGTGGTACGATACGTTTGAATTGTTACGTGGTAAATACTGTGAGTTTACTGTAAGACACGTAAACGCCCTCGATTATTTATTCGATTATCTATACTTAAGAGACTTAATTAACGCACCCATACTTAGTCCGTATGAAGGACTAATATGCTCAAAACAAGACGTGGTGAAAAAATGAAGAAGACAAATAGTTCAGACGGCAATATAACGTTTAAAACGGAACTAATAAACGTTGAAGACAATAACGATAAGTTAAAGCTAACGTTTAAAACTACGGCTAGTGAACCACTAATCTTTAACTTTAATAACGAGGTTATTGCACTTACTGAAAATTACGACGTTTATGAAATACGGTTTGGCATATTTCCAACAATCACGCTTAACTATATGATGAAGAACGCTGGTACAGGCTATAACGAAATACCCATGAATGAATACGTTATACGTGTGGATGCGTTAGGTTTCAACGACTTCGACGAATTTAAACAGTTCGTACTTAGATGTCCAATATACATACGCCATCTTGAACTTACATATCACATTTTTAATGCACGTCCAGATTTGTCTTTATTATACACGGCTAAGATGACGTATAAACACGACATAAAAATAAATGATAATGAAATTAAAATAACGATGGAAAAAATACATATTGACGCTATTATTAAGGAATTCGAGATTGACGAAAAAATGACGCTCAAGATACTAAACAAAAACGATCACGCGTTGCTAACGATAGGTAATATCCCTATTATCGATTTTGGTAATATTATCAAGTATAACGACATCGCCAAAATACTTAAAGAAAGACCGAACGCAATGTTAAATACGTTAATAATGTTAATATTAACTTTTCTTTTCTAGATATTGGAAACGTTTAATTGCGTCGTTCAAACGAAAACTTTTTAAACCCCCTTCTTCCTATTTTTTCTGGGTGAAAAAATGCAAAAGGAAAAAATAATTAAAACTACGAAAAGAATAACCACGCTTTTTCTATTTTCAATTACGTCCATGTATATGACGAATTTAATTTACCATCTTACTCACGTTAATTACGTTGAATACGCGTACTACGCTTTTTCTTTAATGATGGCGTTATTGCTTGAACCACTTACGTTTATGATCTACGCTTTAATAGGGGATGACAAATGATGAACGAGTTTACGTTTGAATCATTTAAAAATTACGTTTCTAAATACGTTGTAGGAGAAGACGATATAATCAAGTTAATATACGTTGGTATTAACGCTGCAAGACGTTCAAAAACGTTACCAGCATTTTTACTACGTGGCCCGCCTGGAGCGGGCAAAACTATGATAACGCAAATAGTCGCTGACTACTTTAACGCTAACTACGTCTTTATTCAAACTACTTTAAACACGACTGAAGACGAATTAATATACAAATTCGTCCCATCTGAACAAACGAAATCGGGAGTACGTGTACAATACGGTCCGTTACCAGACGCGTTAATAAAATCACGCGAAAAAATCACGGTACTTACGATAGATGAATTCGACAAGACGAGGCCTTCAGCTGACGCTTTATTACTTGACTACTTACAAAACGCTAGAGTTTCGTTTAGAATTGACGATAAAGAAGACGTTATCGTCGGTGATAAAGATAACTTAATCGTATTTATAACGTCAAACGACAACAGAGAATTCTCTGAACCACTTTTAAGACGTGTAATAACGATAAACTTTAAACTACCTGATCCTAAAGACGTTGAAAAATTACTAAGAAGACACTTTGATGATGATAAGATTGTTAAGACGTTAACGACTATATATATCGCTGGTTTAACTACGGAATTAACTAAGCCAATAACGATACAAGAACTTATACAACTAGGTTACGCAATGACGGTTATGCCAGACGTTGACTTCAATCAATTATTACTTTCGTTTGTAGTAAAGAACGTTGAAGACTTAAATAACCTAAACGAAGCGATGAGAAGACTTGATGTAAAACAAATACAACAACAGACGCAGTTACCCAACGTTGTAGAAACATTAGTAGAAACGGTTAACAACTTAACATCACAACAACAACCTACTACTACAGTGCAACAAACGTTACAACAACCTACTACAGTACAACAACTATTAACTAAGATAAAACTACCTGTTAACAAAATTGTTCAAACAGTAAACAACGTAGATAAGGTTAAGGACGAGGTTGAAAGTACGTTTAATGCTGCAATCGACATGAATACGTTTGACGAGTACGACGCAATAATCAAAACGTTTAAACCTGAACCAACGAATAGACCAGACGTTTTAGGAAAGTTTAAAGTCGTTCTTGACGATACGTTAAGGTTAACGGCTGACAAACCGTTAACGATAAACGAATTAAACAGACTTTATAATAAACTCAACTTTGAAGCGTACGTTGAAGATTACGTTTATTTACGCCGTGGACACAAAAACTTTATTAAGTTTTTAGAAGACAAATACCCTGAACTACACTTTACATACTATACTAAAGACGTAATTGTAGCCGTTGATAAAAATAACGACAAGACTTTCTTTGTTTTACGCCTAGATAACGTTAAAGGACTGTTGTATAAAGCTAAAATTTACGTTAATAAACAAGACATAGACGACGTTAGAAGAAGAAAACAAAGCAGCTTTATTGAAGACGTTGAAAGTGGTTATCAATTACAACACGTTTTTAAGAACATAGTTAACGAATTATATTCGAATAGGTACGATATAATTGACGGTAAGTTCAGGCTAACTGACGATTATAACGGTTTAATTAACTTCATAAACGACGTTAAAGAGATAATTAATCCACGTGTTAAAATAACCTTAACGAAAGGATATAAATCAACGGCATATGCTAGGAGATCGTATAGTGACGGTCGTAATTATATGGTTTACGATTATGTTGACGTTCAAGATAACTGCGTCAAATTCAGGTTTGACTACATAAATATTACGAGAACTACAACTAATCAAGACGCTAAGGAAGTGGAATACGACATAACTAACGACATACAAGGGATCGTAAATAAATACGTTGGAGAATACGACATAAACGGGATAATGATATATGTAAAAATGCTCGAAGAAATCGGCGATTATGTTAGGAACGTATTCAAAAAACTAGATGAGGTGGTCAAAAATGACGATTAAAGTAATTAAACCTACAATTTTGTATAACAAGTATCATCCTGAACACGAAGAAAAACCCGTTGTAGAACCTACTACAAAGACGTCTGAAGACGTTCACGGCGGTGATGAAATAACGCAAAGTATGAAAGATCAACGCTTTGCACAACAACAAAACGAAAATCAGACACAGTCAGAACAACAACAAAATCAACAGAACAACGACAATAATGTACAGCCTGGAGAACAAACTAACGAAAATACTCAATCACAAATTAACGGGAATCAACAGACTGAACAACAAAACAACAACACTCAACAAACTAACGAAATTCAACAAAACGAATTACAAAATGATAACGAAACTAATCAACAGAATAACAACAATAACGCACAAGCTGAACAGAATAACGAAACACAACAACAAAATCAAAACGCTTCTTCTCAACCTGACGATAAACAAACTGAGCAACAAAATAACACTCAACAAACTGACGAAAGTCAGCAAAACGATCAGTCACAAACTAATCAACAACAAAACGAATTACAAAATGATAACAACCAACAAAACGAAACTAATCAACAAAATAATAAGACACAGTCAGAACATCAACAAACTAACGAAAATCAACAGACTGAAGAACAACAAAACGCTGAAAACGAAACAGAAGAACACACTTTGGACGATTCTGTAAGTGACAATCATCAAGAACAAGAAGTCGAAGAGGAGGACGATGAAGGAGAACAATACGATTACTACGAAGATGAAGAAGAACAAGAAGACACGATACAATATAACACACAACAAGCATTTGAGATAAACGAAGAACACAACATTGAAAGACAACTGTACTTAACGTTTTATAGACTCGTTGAATACTTAAGCGACGAAGAAAAACAACCTACGTTACTACCTGGTCAAACGTTAGTACTAAACGTTAAGAAACTCATGATGAGACAGTACGAAAGGAAACCCATCAACGCTTACTACTACTATAGGACGAGGTCACAAGTCGTTTTAATACTCGACAACAGCGGTTCAATGGCGTGGTTAATGGACGAGTTAAGCACGTTCTTTAAAGCAGCTTTGAAGAGGAAAGACGTAATAATATACGTTGCACCGAACGGACACATAGAAGAATATTATAACGATAAGACTAAACGTTTTGAAGTAATTGACCATGAAGACGCTATACAACAAATAATAAAGTCGTCATTACCAGTCATCTACGTTGGAGACTTCGACGGTGCAAACACGCCAATAGAACTATCGTGGACCAACCGCGTTTATTGGATATGTACTGAAACACGTTACAAGTACTTTTCACATCACGATTGGGTAGGTCGTTGTCTAAAAGAAGACGATTTCGGTAATTGTGAAGACTTTCGTCCCTATTACGAAGACGACTTTAAGGGATTTTTCGGAAGAGCGTTTAACGACGAAGAGATAATAACGGTATTAAAAGAATTCGCTAAGAACATACAGAAACAACGCTTCTGGTACGATAAGCACGACATAAAAGACTTTAGTGAAGAGTGAGAACATGAAGATAGATGAACTGCTTAAACGCTTAGAGAACGTTGAAATTAAAGAAAGACGCGTAATGAAGTCGTTAAAACAGATGTTTAACTACGCGAAAAAGAAAGGAGGAGAAACAACGTTCTGTATACGCGTTATTAAAAGCTACTTAGACTACGACCCTGATAACCCTCAATATAAAATGATTAAAGTAACCCTCTACGCTGAAGACAACGTAATATACAAAGCGGTCATCGAAGAAGAAGGATACCCAATCAACATAGTATACGTGGACTACGCTGGAATTATCCACGAAAAAATAGACGAATATGGATCTACGGAAGAAGTCGTTAACGGTTACAGCAGCGTAGAAGACTACTTAAAACTACTACTACCTGAACCAGACAAGTTTTTTGGAGAAAAAATAGAAACGTGTTAAAAATAACGTAGTGTATAGTTCTAATTTCGTACTTTTGCTACTTATAGCATTTCGTACTTTCTCCTTCTTTTTCTCAACGTTAACATGTCTCAACTATACGAAATTTTTTTCAGCCTTCTAAATTTCTTCCACCTGAGAGAAATTCAAACTTTAGAAAGAAAAGCTTATAAGCCCCCTTTGCATAAATATCCAGCAGGTGGGAAAAATGGAAGGGAAAAAAATCAAAAAATCTAAATCCCGCCCTATGGGCGGCATGACCCTGGGGGACTTTTTTGCAATGTCCCCCGAAATAGCTGAATGGTTGGGGTTAAAACCCCAACCTTATCCAATAACGTCTACTACTTCTAACAACGTAATTTCGCTAAACAACGTTCAAATAAAAACTTCTGCTTCTAACAACAACGTAAGTGTTAAAGACGTTTCCATAACCACGTCTTCTAACCACGTTCCAAAAACGCTAGATTTACTACGTAAGTTTAACGACGACTTAGAAAACAACGTAGTAATAAACGACTTGAAAGACGCTTTACAACAACGTAAGATCATTAATAACGTTATATTCGGAAGATATTACGTTTATAAAATAACGTATCTAAACAACAACGTAATGAACGTTATCCCAATGACGTATGATAACTTCAAATTCGACGAATTAGCAATAACGTTTGACAACGACGATGAATTACAATTATTAAACAACGCTTTGAATAACAACGATAAGGACGCTGAACTAAACGAAATAGCTAACGATATCTTTAACGCTTTGAGAAACGATAATACAACAACCATAATAGACGTTTTAAATAACGTCAGAAAGACGAATTTAATATACGGTAAGAAATACGACTACAAAATAAACGAATTTGAACTACGCAAAAACGACAACAAATACGAATTAACAATAAACGTAACAGTAATGACGAAAAACAGGCACGAGAAAATATACGACTTATCAATAACGTTTGATGATAACGACTTAAAGCAAATAAGTGATAACGATGAGTAACGTCATTAAAATTAACAACGTTACTATAAGTACGTCTTCATCTCCTAACAACGTTTCTCGTAAAATAACGCAGAAGTATAACAACGTTAAAACAACGCAGCATAACAACGGTTTACCAATCACGATATTTGTTGAAAACGTTAACAACAAAATCGCAATAATGCACGTTCATGGACGTTTAACTTACGCTTACTTACAAAAATTACTACGTTATCTTGAACAAAACGTTATACAACAACTAAATTACGATATGATCGCAATATGTACGGATTTACCACCGTATTACTTACAACAAATCACGCTACTGCTTAACAACTATAACTACGATGTGGGATACTACGACTCATCTACGTCTACGATGTACTTTAAACACTTTTCAATAATTTACGCTTCTAATTACGATGAGGTGAGAAACGATGACTAACTACAAACGTGCAATAATGCATACTTGGAACGTAATTAACAACGTTAACAACGTATTGCTACTTAAATGTACGTGTTGTGAAAAACCACGCATTGGAGTCGCTGAACAACATGAAAAAGTACGTTATTACGACGATACTAAAGTAACGTATAATGAACTAACGTTCTTGTACCACGGATATGACTATAATTACGCTGAAGAACTATTTAATAAACTCGTTCAAAAACACAATAACAAAAACGATGAGGACTATTATGACGAAGACGAGAGTAACAACGACGAGAACAACACTACACCTAACAACAATGTTGATAATAAGCGTAACAACAATAACAACGACAATAGGACGTTAGTAATAAACAACGTGAAAATAACTATATCTAATCCACGTTTCCACGTAAGAGGTGAAAGACGATGAGCAATGACGATTGGTTCGATGAACTACTAAAAGACGTAAACATACGTTCTAAACAACGCAAAAACGAAGAAGATAACGTAGCTAAAAACGTTAAGATAAAGATTAGAAACGTAGACGATAACAACGCGATAATAGTCGTTGATTATGATTTTAAGAACGGTACAAAAACGTTAATGTTATATCCTCAACAACGTTTAGAGGACTTTTTAGCACAAATAACGACTAAACGCGATATAGACGTTTTAAAGTATGTCGTGAAAACGTTAAAATCATACGCTGACATGAACAACGTCTTGAAAGAGTTAATGACGTTTGACCTGGATGAATATTATGAAAACAACGTTAAGAAGAGACGCGTTATGTTGAACAACGTTACTACAAACATTAATAACGTTATACAAAACAACGCTACTGGACCGCAAAACAACGTTAATAATTACGATGAGCAGAACGACAGTATACAACAAAACAACTACGATGAACAACTACTACAACAACTACGCGATTTGTTGAAGGATCTGAATAACGTTAACCTGAACGACGTACATAACAACGATGAATTATACAACGCAGCTAATTACATTATACAACGCTTCTTAACGTTTTTAATAGACGTTAACAATGCTCACAACAACGTTATAAACAACGTTATAAACTACTTAAGAAAACATATTAATAACGACGGTGATGGAGAATGACATACGTTAATGAAAAGTTCACAACGCCGTTACATCCAAAACGAAAAATACTACTACCACGTAGTATTTACGATCAACAACAATTTATTACGTCTTTCTTTTTCGATGTAGTTGATAACGATGAATACGAATACATTATATTTACGTTTCTGATGAAAAACGCATTTAAGATATATCTAAACGTCTGGAGAGAACAACGTAAATTTATCAACTATTTGAAGACGTTTAAGGACGAATTCAAAAACGCATATGACTATTATCAACGTCTTTTGATTACTACGAAACAACGTATATACGATACAACTCACGCCATAGCGTGTTTCTTCACGTTTGACGACGACATTAAAGAGATTTTAACGATATACGTTAATGAACTGTTTTGCAATTACGTTAACGACGCGTTATGTTAAGTTGTTATTTTTTATCCTCTATTTTTCTCATCTCTGAAATAATATTTCTTCTTTCCTCCTCTTTCTCCTTTCTCTTTATCAAGTTTCTCATTTTCGTAAAATTATTCCGTTCAATTTTTCCTCATGCAGCTTTGTTGTTTTTCAAATTTCTTTCTTTGGAGCGAAATTTAGTTTTTATAAGGATCATCAAAGATAAATTTAATTTCTCCAATCTGAGAGAAATTGAAAAGTTTAAGCCTTCATTCCTAGACTTATGAAGAAAAGCTTATAAAGGAGGAATGAGATTTGGAACATGCGTGAAAAAAATGGAGATAAAAGTTAAGTCAAATTCAAACCCTAAAACAAATCCCTCTCCTCAAACAAATCAAAACCAATTAAATTCCCCTCAAAGAGCAAATCTACAACCACAAAATTTAAATTCGGCTATAAATATGCCTGAAGAAATTGAAAAATTATACAATATGCTATTACAATTCCAGCAAATGCGTAATCAAAACCAAAACAACAAAAATAACGAATACATCGTTAAGTCGGGAATGAAAGCGTCTATTGTAGCAATTAGAGCAGAACAAGCACTTCTACTAAATAAATCTATAACATTATCAGGATTAGGTTATGCTATTGTACCATTAATAGACGCAATAATGTTAGTTAGGAAGGATATGGCAAAGGTAGGGAAAAATGTAGATATTCAAATAGAACTATTTGAACAACACACTAACAGTAAAACAATTAGTGGAGTTAGGGCAATTCTCTCTTTAAGTTAACAATTTTTAAGTAAGTTTTTTCTTTTTTGTTTTTATTTTCTCGTTTTTCTAATTTCTCTTTATTTTTATCCTCTATTTTTCTCATCTCTGAAATAATATTTTAGCTTCTCTCCTTTTTTCTTGCTGCTTCTTCTCTTTATCAAACTTTCAATTTAGCATAAAGCTTATTATTTTTTCTTGCTAACTTTAAATTTTCAATCGGTACACTATTTAATGTTTCATATTTATTAGAAATTGTGCAAAAAATTTTATTTCGAATTACCTCAATTTTTTCAACTTTGTACATCATGATTTATTTCTTTTTCAAAATCTTTTAAAATAATTTTTGCTTGATATTACACATTTTTTATTTCAATCTATAGCAAAATTCAATTTTTTCTCATGCAGCTTTGTTGTTTTTCCAGTTTCTTTCTCTGGAGCGAAATTTTATTTCTATAAGGACCATCAAAGATAAATTTAATTTCTCTCATTTGCATAAAATTCAATTCTGCAGCTATATAGAATTTCTTCAGTCTGAAAGAAATTGAAAAGTTTAAATCCATATTACTAGACTTATGAAGAAAAATTTATAAACCCCCAATGAGATAGGAAACATGTGTGAAAAAATGAAAGTAAACCAAAGTTCCCAAAAAATAAATCTCAAATCAAATTCAAGTCAAGGGATGGAGGTTTTTTTAACTCCAGAAACGAATCCCGTATCACAATCTAAACCTAAAGAAGAACAACCTAAACCTAAAGTACTTGATAAGCAACCTAAAATAGAAGAGCCTGATATACAAATTACTAAAGCTCAAACTAAAGCTAAAGATAATTCTAAGATGGAAGAAGAAATACAGGGAAAGATAGAAGAGATAGAGAGGGAATTAAAAATAAAGACAACATTAGACTTGACAACATTTAACAACATTGCTCACAATAAGCAATTATTGTTTAAAGTACTATTTATCAGGCAAAAGATTTATTTACACGTAAAAGATAACAATGGAAGAAGTACAATAATTGCAATAAATGTACCACGTTTTGGCGGAACTTCGCTTAGATATATGATATCTCAATGTGTGTTAGAATATTGTAGAATTATTGAGAAGAAGACTAACAAAGGAGTTGTATTATCATATTCTCCTATATCTACATCATCTAGTAATGTCGACGACATAGAAGACATCTTTGACTAAAGTTATTTTCTTTTTAATTTTTCTACTTTTCATTTAAAAATTTTTAATTTCCTTTTATTTTTTATGCTTAATTTTTCTCATTTTCATTTATTATTTCTTTTACTTCTCTTTTTTCTTGCTGCTCCTTCTCTTTATCAAATTTCTCGTTTTCGTAAAATTATTTCTTACAGTTTTTTGCTTTGGCAGCTTTGTTGTTTTTCCAGTTTCTTTCTCTGGAGCGAAATTTAATTTATCTTTGATGGTCCTCATAAAAATCGAATTTCTTCAGTTTTCACAAAATTCGGTTTTTTTCGGCATCGGATTTTTTTCACGCCAGCCCCCGCCAGCCCGCACCGCTCAAGAGAGAGAGA
>Ga0209224_1000002_pt1 | contig 96918 bp, 101 predicted proteins | sample MonGeyMetagenome_FD_184731 | JGI IMG/M metagenome (GOLD analysis project Ga0209224, IMG submission 184731) | Hypoxic/sulfidic aquatic microbial communities from Monarch Geyser, Yellowstone National Park, USA - MG (SPAdes) v2 (version 3) | ecosystem: Environmental > Aquatic > Thermal springs >...
CCAGCTGCCGGCCCTGCCGCCGGCGGGCCAACACCTCAGCCAGAACCGCTCCGCCTTAGAGGGCGGGGGTCGGCGGGCCGTGGGCAGGGGCCCGGCCACCGCGTTAGGCGCCCTCATGTTGGCTGTGCGCCTCAACGCGCGAGGAAGCAGAGCCGCCGCGGAACAGCAACACCGTATCTAAGGCCGCCCAGCTCCTGGACCAGCCGAATCGCCCCGCGAATATATTGCGGCTTTCCAAGGCCGCGAGACCACAAACGAGGTCCCTGCATGGGGCTTTCCAGCAAGTTAATAAAGAGGGGATCGAGGCTGGCTGTGGCGGAGTACGTCAAGGCGAAGTTGAAGGAGGCGTGGGAGTTTTTGAAGGCGGCGGAGACAGAGTTCAGAGAGGCAAAGTCTGAGGTTGAGGTTCGAGACGCGGCGGAGAAGGCTTGGGGCGCCGTTGTGCAGGCCACAGACGCGCTTATCTACGCGCTGAAGGGGAGGAAGCCGCTTAGCCACTTCGAGAGAAGGAAGGCCCTGAGGGAGCTCGAGGAGGAAGTTGACGCGGTCGGGCGGCTTGGGCTTAGGGATCGCTATATGGCGAGGTACAAGGCGCTCCACGAGGCCTTTTACGAAGGCGTAGTAGACCGCGAGGAGGTGAGGCTGGAGCTAGAGAAGGCGAGGAAGTACGTAGAAGACGTCGAGGAGCTTCTCGGCCATGAGCTTTCTGCTTGAGAACTCGCGGTCCTTCTTGAGGGCGGCGAAGAGGGACTTGGAGGAGGGCGAATACAACCTTGCCATGTTCCACGCGGAGCAGGCTCTGCAACTGTGTGCAAAGTACGAGCTGTACCTCAAATACGGCGACTACCCCAAGACGCATAGGCTGAAGGAGCTGCTGGGCGCGTTGGGGCAGAGCTACGACCCACTCGTCGCCGACCTGCTGGAGGAGGCCTACATAGGGTCCAGGTACCTCCCCGTGAGATACTCCGGGGAGACCGCGCGCAGAGCCGTCGACGAGGCCGAACGCCTCATGAGGGAGATGGGATGTCTTTCCTAGACCTCCTGAGGAGGCTACACGAGCAGAGGAGGCGGTACCTGGAGGACCTCCCCCGCTACCTCTCTCTGATCAAGGAGGCGGCCCTGCGGCGCGACCCGGCGGCCGAGGTCTACCTCTTCGGAAGCTACGCGGAGGGCGCGGCCAGGCCCGACAGCGACGTGGACGTTCTGATCGTGACGGAGCTGGCCGCGGTCGAGGAGGCCCGGGCCCGGCTCAGGATGGAGATAGACGACGCCCTGGGGCGGCCCAACCCCTTCGAGCTCCACATAGTGACGCCGGCCCAATACAGGGAGTGGTACGCCAGGTTCATCAGGAGGCAGGTCAAGATATAGCCTTTAAACCCCGGCGCCGTGGGGGACATGGAGTTTTTAAGGAGTCTCCAGTTCCTCGAGATGTCGAAGACGGCGGCTGAGAGGGGCTTCTACGAGCTCGCCCTCTTCCACGCCGAGCAGGCGCTACAGCTGTACGTCAAGTATCTGATCTACAGGAGGTTGGGCGACTTCCCCAAGACCCACTTCCTTCGGGATCTTCTGGACAGAGCGGCGGAGCTCTACGGGGACGTCTGCGGCCTGGGGGAGTTCCTGCGGCGCCGCTCCGCCGTGCTTACGCTGTTGGAACATGCCTACATAACCTCCCGCTACCTTCCCCTTAGAGCTAGGCGTGAGGACTACGAGGCGGCGCGCGACGTGTTGGAAGAGGCGGCGAGGGTCTTCAGATGTCTAGAGAGTTCATAGAGCTATTAAGGCGTCAACGCGCCGCTAGGGAGGAGATCTTGAAGAACTTGGACTTCTACCTATGCAGGATATCGCAGATGGCGAGAGAGCTGGATCCCTCCGCCGAGGTCTACCTCTTCGGCTCCTTTGCGCGGGGCGCGGCCAGGCCCGACAGCGACGTGGACGTGCTGGTCGTCTCCGATGCGCTGGGGAAGGACCTGCTCAGCGTCGCCGAGGCCGTGGATAAAATAACGGCGGAGCTGGGAGTAAAGGGGGTGTTCGAGATACATGTAGCCACGCGGGACCTCTTCGAAAGATGGTATAGAGGATTCATCGACGTACTAATTCCGACGAGATGCTGACGGCATAGATGTCGCAACGCATCACGCCTTGGGTACTGGGCCGAAAACATCCCTGCGCGTGCCGCCGTAATTGACGTAGCGGCAGACGTCGCAGGCCAGGTTAACATTGACGCGACTTCTCACCTCCATCTGCCTCGACAGAATCAACGTGTTCGCACGGCTGAGCGGTGAGGAGGGGGCTGGGCGGCCGCGGCGGAGGCAGGGCTCGCGGCGCGAGGGCGGGCTCGTGGCCGTGGCGCTCGGCTCCCGGCACCACCTCTCTAGACGCGCCGGGAATATTTATATATACCCCGAATCCTAAATAGCTATGTCGGGGATTATGTAGAGGTTCTCGACACCACGTTGAGGGACGGGGCGCAGGGCGCAAACGTCTCCTTCGCCCTCCAGGACAAGATAAGGATCGCGCTCAAGCTCGACGAGGTGGGGGTGGACTACATAGAGGGGGGATGGCCCTACTCGAACCCCAAGGACCTCGACTTCTTCAAGGCCATGAAGGAGTACAGCCTCGGCAGGGCGAAGCTGGCGGCGTTTGGGAGCACCAGGCGGAGGGGCGTAAGGCCGGAGAGGGACGAGGGCCTCAACTCGCTGGTGGATGCCGACGTGCCCGTCGCGGTGATCTTCGGCAAGAGCTGGACGCTCCACGTGAGGGAGGTGCTGGGGGTTACATGGGAGGAGAACCTCGCCATGATCGCCGAGAGCGTCGAGTACCTGAGGGGACACGGCGTGGAGGTGATATACGACGCCGAGCATTTCTACCAGGGCTATCTGGAGGACCCCGAGGCGGCCCTCGCCTCCATAGAGGCGGCTTGGAGAGCCGGGGCGCGGGCGGTCGTGCTGGCTGACACCAACGGCGGCACTCCGCCGCAAGAGGTATATCGGATCACGGCCGAGGTGAGGCGGAGGTTCCCGGCGATGCCTCTAGGGGCCCACATGCACAACGACATAGGTTGCGCCGTGGCCAACACCCTCATGGCGGTGGCGGCCGGCGCGAGGCACGTCCAGGGCACCATCAACGGCGTCGGGGAGAGGACCGGCAACGCGGATCTGGCCGCGGTGCTCCCGACGCTGGAGCTGAAGATGGGGTTTAGGGTGCTCCGCGACGAGCCGCCGGCCGTCAAGTTCGGCAGGCTGAGGGAGGCCTCCAGGCTCGTCTACGAGGCGCTGGGCCTCCAGCCGAATCCCTATCAGCCCTACGTGGGGGACTTCGCCTTCGCCCACAAGGGCGGCGTCCACGCGGACGCCGTCATGAAGGTGCCGAGGGCCTACGAGCACGTGGACCCGGCTCTGGTGGGCAACCGGAGGGTCTTCGTGGTGTCCGAGATGGCGGGAGGCGCCAGCCTTGCGCTTAAGGCGGCCGAGGAGCTCGGGATGCCTCTCGACAAGAGGAGCGACGCCGTGAGGCGGGCCCTCGAGGAGATAAAGCGGCTTGAGAGGAAGGGCTACTCCTTCGACCTGGCGCCCGCCTCAGCCATGTTGATCCTCATGCGGCACCTCGGCCTGTATAAGGAGAGGTTCAGGCTTCTGGAGTGGAGGGTCGTGACGGGTCCCGACGAGAGGGCATACGCCGTGGTTAAGGTGCTCGTGGGCGGGGAGGAGAGGCTGGAGGCCGGCGAGGGGGTGGGCCCGGTGCATGCGGTGGACGTGGCCCTCCGGCGGGCGCTGACGGTCTCCTTCCCGCAGCTCAAGGCGGTGGCTCTGAGCGACTACAGGGTGGTGCTCCCCGCCTCAGTGAGGAGCACGGAGAGCGTCGTGAGGGTGACCGCTGAGTTTAGAAACGGCGAGAGGATCTGGCGCACCGTGGGGGTCTCCAGCAACATCGTGAAGGCCTCCATAAGGGCGCTCGTGGACGGATACGACTTCGCCCTCCAGCTGGAGGCGCTAGCGCCTAGCCGAGAGGTAGACCCCCGCTACGGCGAGCGCCGTGCCGGCCAGCTGGACGGGCATCAGCGCCTCGCCGAGGAGCAGGTAGGAAAGTAGCGCCGTCAACACGGGCATCAGGGGCAACACCGCGGCGGTCCGCCTAGGCCCCACCTCCTTCACCGCGGCGTTCCACGCCGCATATGCCAACGCCCCCGGCACAGCCGCCACGTAGGCCACCAGTAGGAGCGCGGCGGGCTCCATCAACGTGCCGAGTCTAGACGCGGGGGCCAGCGGCGACATGGCCGCCAGGCCGAGGAGGGAGATCCACGCCGACGCCTCCACCGGGCTGCACAGGGGGTACACGCGCCTCACGAGCACCGTATATGTCGCCCACGACAGCGTGGCGGAGACGGCGAGGAGCGGGCCCAGGTACGACCTCACGGCGATGTACGGCTCCAGGATCAGGTATGCGCCAGCCACGGCGACGAGGGAGTCCAATATGGCGTCTCCCCCTGGCCTCCTCCGGGCGAGCAGGGCCTCCAAGGTCTGGGTGACGGGGCTCGCAATTACGGCGAAAAGCGAGGCCGCCGCGGCCGTCGCGTAGGCCAGCGCCGTGTAGAGCATTAGGTTGAACCCGGCGACGCCCAGAAGCCCCAGAGCCGCCAAACGCGCCGCGGCGCCCTTGTACCGCGGGAACCTCGCCAGGATGAAGAGGAGGGGCGTCGCGAGGGCAAACCTCGGCATGGACACGGCGATGGGGTCGGCCCCGCCCGCCACCAGGAACCGCCCCACCAGGTAGTTGGTGCTCCACGCCGCGACGGCGAATAGGGCGTAGGCGAGGCCCCTCATGCGAGGCAGCCCGCCTCGGCCGCGGCGCGCCTGATCACCTCCGCGATCTCGGCCGTGGAGACGCGCCCCGTGTTGACGTTGCGGGGGCTTGGGTGGTAGGAGGCGTATATCTTCACCTCTCCGGCCTGGATGGAGGCGCCGTGGGAGAAGGGGACGCGGGGCGCCCTGACGGCCTTCAACACGGCGTCCCACGCCACCCGGCCCAGGGCGACGACGGCGCGGGGCCTCACCATCCGCACCTCCTCCACAAGCCAGAGGGAGCAGTTGCCCACCTCCTCCGCCGTCGGCTTATTCTTCGGCGGGGCGCACTTAACGGCAGAGGTTATGTAGACGCACCTCAGCTCCACGCCGTCGCCCCTCGACAGGCTGTACGGCTTGTTGGAGAGGCCGAGGCCGTGGAGCACGGCGAAGAGGTTCTGCGCCGATCTGTCGCCGGTGAACATCCTCCCGGTCCTGTTTCCGCCGTGGGCCGCCGGCGCGAGGCCCACGATCATCAGGCGGGCCCCCAGGTCGCCCCAGGGGGGCACCGGCCGGGACCAGTAGGCCTCGCCGCGGAAGCGGGGGAGGGGCCTCACGGACTCCCGGTAGGCCACTAGGCGGGGGCAGAGCCGACATGCGGTGAGCCTCGCCACGAAGTCCTGATACCAGGCGGTCATGTCCTAGCCAGCGGGCTGGCGAGCTGCATAGGCCCCGCCGCTATGTGTCCAACGGCGTCTGCGAGGAACCCGGCGTTGTCGTAGCGCTGCAACGCCTCGCGGAGCCTTCCCTGTCCCGGCCCCTCATTCCGTTGACGGCCTCCACGGGCCTAGGCATGGCCCTCGTCAGCCTCTACAGCCCTCTCCGCAGAGGGCTGGGCAACCCCGCCGATGAGGCGGTCGAAACGCTCACCCCCTCCGTGGGCGGTGAGACCCTGGAGAGCCACGTAGCCCTCCCTGACGCCCTCCACCGCCTTCTCCCTATCCAGCAGAGATCTGCACTGGGGATGCGTCGGTGGAATCACCACGTGGCCGCGTGTCGTCAATGCTTAAAAAACTGCTCCACTGCAGCCGCCCTCTACGGACCGGCCGCTCAAGCTTTGACCTAACTCCTGCTGGGCATTTGCTAACCCAGCCTCCACGACGCCTGCGGCGTCGTTTTTCCAAAAAGCTTATATATTGACAAAGGCTGAAAAACGTGGAGATCGTCGAGATGGACGGCTCGGGGAGGGTCTATATACCTGCCGAGATCAGGAGGCGCGTAAAGGCGCGGAGGTTTAGGTTGAGGCTTGTGGAGGGCGGCATTTTGCTGGAGCCCGTCGACGACGTCGATGCCTACTACGGCAAGTTCGGCCCGGCGAGGTATTCCACGGTGGAGGAGATCGAAAGGGCGTTGGAGGACGCCGCGCAGGTTGGTCTACGTTGACGTCAACGTCCTCTACTACTTCTTCACCGCGCACCCCCAATTCGGCGAGGGCTCCCGGGAGTTGCTGAAGAGGCACCAGGGGAGCCTCGCCACGTCCGCGCTTTCGGCATGGCTTCTCTACGTCCTGACACGTAGGGAGGAGGCGGTGGACGCCCTTAGGAACATAGCCGTCCTCCTGCCGCTGGACGCCGAGATACTCGCCGAAGCCCTCCATCTGGAGAGGCCTAGGGAGTTCGAAGACAGGATACACCTCGCCACGATGAAGAGCTACGGGATAGACGCCATCCTGTCCAACGACTCCGACTTCGACGACGTCGGCGTCGTCAGGGTAGCCCCCAGGCCGAGGTGAGTCGTCCACGGCCGCGGCGGTCTCCGGCAGGAGAACGGGAGGTTCCGCCCTCTATGGCGCGTCACTCTCTGTAGTGCTCCCTCGAGGGGAAAAGCCCCTTCCGCACCTCTTCTGCGTATTTAGCCACTGCGTCTTTTATGAGGGCGGCGGCGTCTGCGTAGCGTTTGGCGAAGCTGGGCGGCCTCTCGGAGAGGCCGATCACGTCGTGGAGGACGATTATCTGGCCGTCGCAGTGGGGGCCGGAGCCTATGCATATGGTGGGCACGTCCACGGCCTCCGTCGCCTCCTTCGCCAGCGACGCCGGGACGAACTCGAGCACCATGGCGAAGACCCCGGCGTCTCTAAGGGCCTTGGCGTCCTCCAGAATTTTCCTTCTCTGCTCCTCCGTCCTGCCGACCATCCTGAAGCCTCCCAGCGTCAAGACGCGCTGGGGGGTGAGGCCTATGTGGCCCATCACCGGGATGCCCGCCTTCACCAGCCGCTCCACCACGTGCGCATACTCGGCGCCTCCCTCCAGCTTCACCGCGTCCGCGCCGGCCCTAATCAGGCGGGACGCGTTCCTAAGCGCCGTCTCCGGCCCCGGCTCGTAGGACATAAAGGGCATGTCGGCGACGACAAAGGCCTTCGGCTTGGCCCTCGCCACCGCCTCCGTGTGCCTAACCATGTCGGCCATGGACACGCCGAGGGTGTTGGGGAGGCCCAGCACCACCATGCCGAGGCTGTCGCCCACCAAGATGCCGTCTACGCCGGCCTCGTCGGCCAGGCGGGCCGTGGGGTAGTCGTACGCGGTGATCCACACGTAGGGCCCCCTGCCCTTGGCGAAGTCCAGGACGGTCCTCCTGCGCGACACGGATTTAAGACGGCCTCATTATATACGTGTTCGCCATCGTAGGCCTGGGCGCGGTGGGCAGCCTCCTCGCCTATTTCCTAAACTCCGCCGGGATGAGGCCATACGCCGTCGTTCGGACCGGATGCGAGCGGCGCGTGTTCTGCGGCGAGGCGTGCAGGGAGCTCGACGTGGAGGCGGTCCCCCGGGCTCCCCCCTCCGTCAAGTACACCCTAATCGCCGTGAAGGGGCCGGACACCCAGAGCGCGCTTGAGGCGGCGGCGGGGACGCCCGTCTTGTTCCAAAACGGCATCGGCGGCCTCGAAACGGCGAGGGAGAGGTTCCCCAACGCGCTGGGCGCGGTGGTCACCTACGGCGTCTACCGCGAGGGCTGCAGGGCCGAGCTGAGGGGCGTCGGCGAGATAGCGCTTCCCCGCGGCGCGGAGGAGGTGGCGGAGGCGCTGGAGAGAGGCGGGGCTCGGGTAAAGGTGGTGGAGGACGTGGAGCCGTTGCGCTGGGCCAAGCTGGTGGTAAACGCCGCGATAAACCCAGTCACGGCCATCCTGCAAGCCCCCAACGGCGTCGTGGCGGAGGACCCCTGGGCCTGGGCGCTCGCCGAGAGGCTTGCCCTCGAGGCGGCTGAGGTGGCGAAGGCGGCGGGCCATCCGGTCGACGACCCCGCGGGGGCCGTCGCGGCCGTGGCCAGGTCCACGGCCAAGAATATCTCCTCCATGGCGCAGGACCTGGCGGGGTGCAAACCCACCGAGGCGGACTTCATCAACGGCGCCGTGGTTAGATACGGCGAAAAATTCGGCGTCCCCACGCCGTATAACCACGCGGTCTATCTAACGATCAAGGCCCTCGAGGCGAGGTGCCGCCGCTGATTCCGCACGACGCGACGGGCCTCCGGCCCCCTCACCACGCCAGGAGCCGCCGGCCACGGGATCTGCGGACGCGGGCTGCTCCTAGACCACACTGCCGGCCGGTCCATCAAGGGGGAGTTCGCCGCAACGCGGGTCCGTCGGTCCCCATCATCGCCAGAACGTGAGGCTCCACGCCTCGCCTCCGCGCCGGAGCCTCCGCGGACGGCCTCCAAATGCCCCTCGGCGTACCCTAAACTTCTGCAGGGGGGCAGGCGGCGTGAGATTTGAGAGAAGATGCGTGATCGGAGAGGCCCCAGAAGGCCGTTTTACCTCTAGCCGAACCCCACGGGAGCACCGCCACTCCTCCCCATCTCCAGGGCAGGTGGGGATGCGCGGCGGAGCGTGCCAGGAGGGTCGGCTACGCCGCCGCGGCGGCGCCGACTAAGCCGTCCCGCGGAGCCTCTCCACAGCCTCCCCGACGTACTGCGCAAGGGCCTTCACGTCCTCTGCCACGGACTCCGGCCTGGCGTATCGGCTCAAGACTCCGGACTTGTCCAGGCAGTTGTATTGAAACTCGTGGAGGTTCAAGGCGGTGTTGGCGTAGTGGAGTAGCTCCCGCCCCGCCAACTGCGAGAGGTCCCGCGCCACCTCCAGCATGAGGCCCGTCGGCATGACGGCAACTATCCAGTCCACAGCCTCAACCGCCTTGCCGCTCCTCAGCCGCTTCCTGCCGGGGTACCTCTGGGCCAGCGCATCTCTGTATTTCATGGCCAGCAACGCCTTGAAGGCTCGGAACGCCTTGCCCGCCGCGTTTCTGCACAAGCCGGCGTCCAGGAACCTGAGGGCGAGGTCGGCCTCATACGTCGCCTCCATCAGCCGCCCCTCTAGATACTTCTGGGGGTCGCGCCAAGGCTTTTCAAGCTCGATCACGGGACTCATGCGGCATATATAAATAACCACGACGGCTTGGCTATGAAGCGTATCAGCCTTGCGCTTGACGATGGATCGTACAAAAAGCTGGAGCAACATAGACGCAGCCGCTAGTTATCGTCGGACGTCACCGTTGCGGCCGTGTTTCACGGCTTGAACGCCGCAATCAGGTAGGCCGACCTCGCCGTCTTTATGAGGGAGGGCGCTGTGTATGCCGCAGGTCCGGTGAAGGAGGCGCTCGCTGATGATCCGCGCGGCGTACGGCGTCTCCGCCAAGATACTGTGGGGATCGGAGTGGTGGTTTTTTGAAAGGTTTTATAGGGGCGGGGAACTTGGTGCGTGGATATCAGCTCCCTCATTAGGGGCAAGGCTCTGGTCCTTCGACGTGATGCGACCCTCCGAGAGGCCGTAAGAGTCATGGCGGATCACAACATCGGACTTCTCCCCATAGTTGACGACGAGGGTAGGCCCTTGGCGGTCATTTCCGAGAGGGATGTGGTCAGAGCCCTGGCGGCTGGGGCATCGCTTGATAGCCCCGTCCTGGCGACGGCGCGGAGGAGGCCCCTCATCACGGTGACGCCGGATGCAGACGTATACGAGGCCATGGTTAAAATGCGGCGGGGAGGTGTACGGCACCTCCTGGTGGTCGATAGGGAGGGGCGGCTGGTGGGGGTGGTCTCCATCAGAGACTTCATGAGGGACGACGTACTGGCGTATCTGGGCTTCAAGGCGTGGCAACCCCCCGACTACGGCCAGCCCGAGTTCATGTCGCTGTAACGCCTCTGAGCCACGGCGGGAATCCCGGCACCTCTCTGGCTGAGATGCGGCGCCGCGGGGACAGCGCCGCCCTCCGGGGGGACCGGCCTTCGCCGAGGCCATCTGCCGAGGAAGAGATACAGCGCCTCGACCCTTCCGCGTCGTCCTCCCGGACGCGTAGTTACAAGCTCTGCGCATCTCGGCGGGGAACAGCAGCACGTCGAGATCCGGAAGCGCACAGAATCGGGTTGATCATTCGACAAAATAGAGAGACAGCTACTGGATGAAGTTTAAAACCACGGACAGGTCTATATGTGCTTCCGCAGTTCATCGTTAAGGAGCTGGAGAGGCGGGGCTTGGACCCCGTTGCGTACGCGGTTGAGCTAATTACCGAACGCGCCGACCCGTCGGAAAGAGCTAGGCTGTACCTTGAAGGTGCCGACTATTTCTGGCGAGAGGGGCTCGCCCTTGAGGGGAGAGATCTAAGGCATGCGGGGGAGAAGCTGTGGAACTCGATCGTCCAACTGATCAAGGCCGTTGCAGAGACAAGGGGCTTGCGCCATGATTCGCACAGGCTTATATGGGCTGTGGTCAGGAGGATCGCCACGGAGACGGGAGACGAAGAGGCGATAAAGCTCTTCGCCGCGGTTGAACAGCTACATGTAAACTTCTATGAGGGACATCTCGACCGGTTCGATTTTGAAGTCCTCAAGAAGGCGGCGGCAGAGCTGAGGGACAAGCTCAGAAAGCTTATTGCTGCATAGATCTTGCCTCGACGTCGGCGATGGGCCTAGGAGCTCTCTTCTTTGGAGGGCCGCCGAACGCGGGCTAGGTCTCCTCGACGGGGAAGCCGGGCCTCGTGAGCCTGTCCACGTCCAGCAGCTTGTTGATCTCCTCGTCGCTGTATCCAAGCTCCCTCAGGGCCTCCCTGATCGACAGGCCCCCGGCAAACACATAGACTTCGTGGCGATGCGCGTAAGAAACTAGGGCGGGGGCCGCGTGTCCTTCGCCGAGTCCCACCACGCCTTCGTGGAGGCCATACAGCTGGACCCCGGCGAGACCTTCTTCCTCAAATGCACGTGCCCATGGTGGACAATTTCGTGGGCTTCGTAGTCGGGTTCTTCGGGCTTGGGGCTGGCTGGGCCCTAATACCTGTGTACAAATTGGGATAGCCAACGGCGCCGCACTCTGGGTATTTATCCACAGCAACAAGCTGAACCCCGAGATCTACTCCGGCCTAGCCGTCATACTTGGCTCCCTTTTGGGGCAAGACCGCTGACGACCGCCTCGCCTAGGATAATCAGGTCCATCGTCGTCGTGGCACCCAACGGAGTCAAGCTGGTCGTAAAGGCTTGAGATTGGAAAAACTATGGCGGGATTATGTGGATTATTGGGCTCGTTCTGAAGCTCCACTGGCCTGTCTTGGGGTCGCGCCTCACGTGGGTGAAGACGTGCCAGTTCTCCTCGTCGATGTAGGGGTAGTCCGCGTTTAGGTAGTAGCCGCGGCTCTCCTTCCTGTTCATCATGGAGAAGACCACGGCCTGGCCCACGAGCAGGCGGTGGTAGACCTCCCAGACGCGGAGGAGCTCGTGGAGGCTCGCCGCGGCGGCGAAGCGGAAGTCCTCCTCCAGCATCTTGAGCAGCTCCCAGCCCCTGTTTAGGAGGTGCATGTTCGTGGTGTAGAGCATGCCCCAGCCCGCGGCGTATTCGTCCATGATCTTCTGCAGCCTCACCAGGAGCTGGTACCAGTTGAGGTAGTTGGGGTGTATCTCGAACCAGTTCGTGTACGCGGGCGGCATCTCAGGCGTGGTGGTGAGCGGCTTGTTCTCGTGGTACCACTCGAGGGGCCTGTAGACGACCTCCTTGTAACGCTCCACCGTATCGTTGCTCACGGCGGGCCGGTAGTCCCTGGCCTGGGTCAACACGTAGCGGGCGGCGGCTTTGCCGGCGATTCTGCCCTCGGTGAAGGACCCGCTGCTGAACTTGTGGCCGCTGGCCCCCACCACGTCGCCTGCGCCGAAGAGGCCCTCGACCGTGAGCATGCGGTTGGGGCCCCATCTGTACTCAGGCGGCGCGATGTCGGGGGGCCCGGAGGCCCACATGCCGCCCGGGGAGGCGTGGCTGGCCTGGACGTAGGGCTCGGTCGGCATCAGCTCCGAGGGCGTCTTCTGCGGGTGTATGTTCTGGGAGGCCCAGTAGAAGGCTTGCGTGGGCGTCATGTCCAGGTAGTCCTCGAAGAGGACCTTGAGGGACTCCTCGTCCGGCAGCCTCTCCTGGGTCTGCATGAGGTCGGGCCCCCTGCCCTCCCTGAGGTTCTGTATGGTGACCCAGGTCCTGATGGGGGTAGGCGTCGGCTTAGCCCAGGCGAAGTCGTAGAAGATCTTGGCGAGCTCCGCCTTGGCCTCGTCCGGCAGGGGCTCCCACTGCTTGCCCTTGACGTCGGTGGACCTCATCTTGAGCAGCAGGTAGGGGAAGCCGACGGGGCCGTAGGCGTCCTTGAAGCGGACTACGACGAGCCTGAACTCCATGTTGACCGTCTCGGCCCCCGCCAGAAGCGGTATCGCGTAGGCGCTTCCGGAGGCCCAGGTGGGGTACCACGCGCGGCCCATCCCCTCGCCCACGCTTCTAGGCCTGTATAGGAGGGAGGTGCCGCCCGCCGCCACTACGACCGCCTTGGCCTTAAACACGTAGAAGGTGCCGTCGCGGACGTGGAAGCCCACCACGCCGGCGATTCTGTTCGGCGCGTTCTCGTCGAGCAGGGGGTGGGTGACGAAGACCCTCTCGTACACCTCGTCCGCGGACTTCCTGCAGGGCTCCGCGACGATGGCCTTGTAGCTCTCGCCGTGGATTGGGTGTTGCCACCTGCCGGTGCGCAGATACTTGCCGGTCTTGGGGTCGCGCCAGATGGGGAGGCCCCACTCGTCGAAAAGCTTTATGGTGGAGGTCATGTGCCTCGCTATGTCGTAGACCAGGTCCTCCCTCACCATGCCGAGGAGGTCGTTCCTCACGTACTGGACGAAGTCCTCGGGCTTGGGGTCGTCGGGGTCCTCGGAGAAGACGCCGAGGTTGCAGGCGGAGAGGCCCATGCCGACGGCGCCTGACTTCTCCGTGTTGGCCTTCTCCACGAGGGTGACCTTGCACTTACTGCGGCACCAGTACTTGGCCTCGAACACGGCGCCGCATCCCGCCATCCCGCCGCCCACCACCAAGATGTCCGTCTCGACGACCTTGGTGGGGAAGTGGAGCGACGACATGGCTACTTACCGGCGCCGCTCTTCGCCTTTATTATGCTACCGACGATCCTAGCCGGCTGCTTGGGCCTCGGGAGCTCCTTAAAGCCGAGGTACTCCGGCTTGTCCTCAAGGGCCAGGAGCTCGGAGTCCAGGTCGGTCCGCTCCGGGATGTCCAGGGCGCCGCGCGCGGAGCCCCATGGAGTCGTCCTTATGGGGGAGGCGAAGTCGTACACGGTGCCGTCTCTGAACATGATCCTCCAGTAGATTATGTTCTTCTTGGTGTCCCTTACGACGCCCACCCTGGCGCCGAGGGGGGCGAAGTCGCTGTACGGCCTCACATCTACGGCGTGCTCGGGGCAGTACTTGACGCAGTTCATACACTCGGCGCAGCTCACGGGGTCCGCGTTGTAGGCGCGCCTCACCTTGGGGTTGAACTGCATATTGTCGGCGGGGCATATGTCGACGCATTTGCCGCAGCCCTTACATTGAGAGCTGTAGACGAACGTAGGCATATGGCCTTGTCTCAAGGCATTATTAAATTATTACCTACAGAGGATGGGGAATAACACTTATATTGATGAACCATGTAGCCCACATGGTTGCTGTCGTCTCCTGCCCACCCTATACCTGCGTGGAGTCCCCGGTGGGATGGGGGGTCATAGACGCGCTGGCCGCAATCACCGTGGTGTGGATAATATTCACGTTTCTGTACAAGGGGGTTAGGGGCCGCAATGTGGCGCGCTACCCGCAGATCCACATGCTGATACCGTACCCCGAGTGGGACAAGAAGCTGCTGGCGGAGAAGCCGGCCATAGGCGCTGGGCGCGCCGTCGCGGCGTTTTTCAAGACGCTGTTTGTCGACGTATTGGCCATGGAGATCCTCAGGTGCGAATACGGCAAGTCCGAGCGCGAGGTTGTGAGGACCCGCACCGCCAAGCGGGCCGCAAAGCTGTTGATGGTGTGGGGCTTCGTCTTCGCGGGCATCTCAACCACCTTGGCCTACCTGATGTTCCCCCACGACATGATCGTCCTGGATCTCTACCACCCGGCGAGGATCTTCGGCATGTTGGGCGGCGCGTTCATGATCGTAGGCGCGTTGATGTGGCTCTCCGTCCGCTACAAGGAGGCGGGCTACGGGGGGATGCAGTGGTGGGACCTCATAGGCGCCGACTACCTCCCCGTAGTGATACTCCTCCTCGGCATAAGCGGCTTTACGCTCCAGGCGGCCATACTCGCCTGGGCCTACGGATGGCCTGGGGCCGCGGCCTTCCTCACCGTAGCTATTCACTTCCACGCCGTGCTGGTGGCCGCCTTCTTCTGGCTCTTCTTCTGGACCAAGGCGGATCACATAGTGTATAGAATATTCTGGAGGATCTACGACTACGCCGACAAGGAGCTCGCCGGGCCCAACACCAGGCTGCCGCCCACAACTCTGAAGCCGCTCAACAGGACCGGCAAGGAGATTCAACCGGGCTATTGATTTTTATTCTTAATATCCACCCGTTAATATAACTTAAATACATCGCCTACAGGTGTAGACATGCCAGTAATAGAACCACATGGAGGACGCCTAGTCAACAACGTGGTTGAGGATGCAGATAAGGCGAGGACATACTGGGAGTTGCCCACGCGGCTTGAGATCAAGCCGACGCTCGGGCCCGACGGCGCGCCGATTAGGAACCCCTACCGCGAGGTCATGTCCATCGCCTACGGCTTCTTCAGCCCGCTGGAGGGCTTCATGCCGTGGAACGAGGTGGAGTCCGTCCTCAAGGAGAGGAGGCTCCTCGGCGGGTGGCTCTTCCCGTTCCCCATCGTGCTCGACGTCACGGAGGAGGAGCTGAAGGCCTCCGGGGCTAGGCAGGGCGACGACCTCCTGCTGACGCTCAAGGGGAGGCCCTTCGCCGTGCTGAAGGTGGAGGAGGTGTACAAGCTGCCCGATAGGAGGGAGCTCGCGGACGCGGTCTTCGGGACGCCGGAGAGGAACGGGGAGGTGGTCAAGAAGCGCTTCGACGAGAAGCACCCCGGCTGGCTGATATACAGGTCGCTGAAGCCTCTCGCCTTGGCGGGGAAGGTCGCGGTGGTGAATCCGCCCAGGTTCAGGGAGCCCTACAGCCGCTTCTGGACCCCGCCCGCCGCCTCGCGGAGGCTCATCGAGTCGAAGGGGTGGAAGGTCGTGGTGGCGCACCAGACCCGCAACGTGCCGCACATCGGCCACGAGATGCTCATGAAGCGGGCCATGTTCGTGGCCGGCGGCGACAGGCCGGGGGACGCAGTGCTCGTCAACGCCATCATCGGCGCCAAGAGGCCGGGGGACTACGTGGACGAGGCGATCCTCGAGGGCCACGAGGCGCTTCGGCTGGGCGGCTACTTCCACCAGGAGCGCCACGTGGTTTCGTTCACCCTGTGGGACATGCGGTATGGGAACCCGCTGGAGTCCATCCTGCACGGCATCATCAGGCAGAACATGGGGGCGACGCACCACATGTTCGGGAGGGACCACGCGGCCACCGGCGACTACTACGACCCCTACTCCACGCAGTATCTCTGGACCCGCGGGCTCCCCAGCTACGGCATAAACGCGCCGCCCCACGAGGTGGATAAGGGGCTTAAGATAAGGCCGGTGAACATGGGGGAGTTCGCCTACTGCCCCAAGTGCGGCGAGTATACATACCTCGGCATGTCCTACGGCGACGTGAAGGAGGCGCCTCTCTGCGGCCACACGCCCGAGAGGATCTCCGGCTCCTTCCTCCGCGGCATCATCATCGAGGGCCTGAGGCCGCCTAAGGTCGTCATGAGGCCCGAGGTCTACGACGTCATAGTGAAGTGGTGGCGGGCCTACGGCTATCCCTACGTGACCGAGAAATACCTAAAACTTAAAGAGGAGGCCCTGGAGGTGGAGCTATGACGTATAAAATCGGGCTTATAATAGACGACAAGCGGTACGAGGCGATCAGGGACCTGCCCTTCGCCGGCAGTCTCAAGTCCATGTTCGGCGGCGAGATCAAGATACTTGAGGTGGATGTCGACGAGGAGACCGCGAAGAGAATTCTGCAGGCCTTCCCATCTGCGAGGGTGGACGCGAGGGGCTACCTGGAGGACCTCCCGGTGGCGTTTAAGAGGGCGCTCTTCGAGGCGGTCGTCAAGACGAGGAGCCTAGGCAAGGAGGCCATCGAGGAGGTGTTTAGGAACATAGAGGCCATCAAGGAGCTGGCTAAGAAGGAGAAGGAGTACGTCCCGCCCCCCTAAAAGACCCCCTTTCCCGCCCCCTCCTCAACGATTTACATCGCAGACAAGTCCCCACCATGATGACCTCCCCTCCGTCCTCCACGAGGTTTTGGGGCAAATCGCCATCCAGATCGTGGAGAAGGCCAAGAAGGGGGAGAAGCTAACGGTGAGAGATTTCGTCCTCCTCTACCTGTACCTACTACGAAACAAAGAGCGAAGAATCGAGGGAGATGCGCTCACTGGCGGCAGGGGCGGGTGCCCCTCAATGCTTTTTAACGCAATCCGGGAGGGGGTCCATGGAGCTGAGGCTGGAGATCTGCAAGACCTCCACAATACTGGACTACAGACTGGTGGTCTTCGGCGACTTCAGCCCCTACGTTTTGGTCAGGAGCGTTGACGGCAGGTGGGCCGTGGCTAAGGCGGAGCGGTGGCGTGGATGCGTCGGCGTGTCCCGGGAGCTCGCCCTATACCTCTACCCCTACTACGGATGGGGCCGCGTCCCCGTGGGGGCGGCCTTCACAGTCGAGCGGACGGAGCCTCAGCCCGCCAGGCGCGTGGAGATGGTCGTCCCATTCGGCATCACGGAGGCGGTGGTGAGGCGGCAGCTGGCCGGATACCCTCTGGTCGAGGGCTCCGTGGCGCTCGAGTACCTGGAGCACATCGAGTTCGGGGAGATAGCGAGCGTGGAGCCCCCCATGTCGGTCCTCGCGGACTCCACCCAGCTCAAGATACTCGAGAAGCCCGTGGAGGACGACGTGGTGGTCTTCGGCCGTGAACGGAAATAAGGCCCCGCATTCCGGCCGAGGTTTTGGCGATGTGAAGACTCGGTGAGGGGGATATCTGCCATCGCCTCAAGATCAGCTATCCCGAGCCGCCGGCGGCACCATCGTGGATAGGCGGCCGGGGAGCGCCATCCAGATGCCCAGGAGGAAGGGGCCGACTGGGAGGAGTCCATCCGACGTGAATACAGGTGGAAGGCCCTCTTCAGCACCTTCGCCGAACCTCAGCCGCATGCCCTCACGGCGACCGGGTGGAGCCCGGCGAGTCTGCCGGCGGAGAGCCAGGCCCGGAGCCGGTGGGGGACGTCTCTGAACATGGAGGGAGCTATGTGGGGAGGCGCTCAGTAGAGGAACGCTGTGGCCGGGTCCGTGGCGCATCCCCATATATGCCGATGCGCCTTCGTCCAAGTTACAAAGTTTATAACGAGGTGGGTTCTCAGCGTCGTGAAGGTGGGCGTCGCCTCGGATACGCACGACGACTACCGGGCCATCTACAGGGCCGGCGAGGTGTTCAGAAATGCCGGCGTGTCGGCCGTGCTTCACGCCGGCGACTGGACGTCGCCCTTCAGCATGTTGAAGATGCGGAGGGCGGTGGGGCCCGGCGTGCCGATCTACACGGTCTTCGGCAACAACGACGGGGACAGGTACATGGCCGCCGTCAGGTCTAGAGACGTAGCCGTCGAGGTGCTGGGCGAGGCGGCGCTCCTCCGGCTGGGCGGGCGGCGGATAGGGCTCTACCACGGCACGGCCGAGGTCCTGCTGGAGTCCATGGCCCGCTCCGGCATGTTCGACGTGGTGATCTACGGCCATACCCACAGGCTTGACGTAAGGAGGGTGAACGGCACCTTGATGCTCAACCCCGGCGAGGCGTGCGGCTGCGCCACCGAGCGGAAAACCGTGGCGATACTAGACCTAGAGACTCTGGAAGTCGACGTGGTGGAGCTCTGACCCCCAGATCCCGCTGAGTCCGCACGCGGAGCCGCCGGCCGGGCCCAGCTACATCGACGAAGTTCTTCGCCGGCATGCAGAGGTCTTCGGCGCGCCGCAAGTCCCGTCAAAAACGCCGACGCGAACAAAACCGCCAAGGCGGCGCGGAAGAGAGGCCGGATCCCCGCTGGATACTCCTCGGGAGCCTCCCGCTACTGCCTAGACAGCCGCCGGTGGCGTCCCAATACGTGTACGGAAGAACCGAGGCGGTCCCGTCGTACACAGTTCCGGCAAACAGCAAGCGGTCGCCTGCTATGCCGAGGCCCAGCGTCCGGTTGACGCCTAGCGCCTTCCCCACGCCGTATCTCAAGCTTATCTTAATCTCAGCGCCGCCGATAGTCACGTCGAGGGCTGCGACGACGGCATTGGGAACGAGGCAACGTCAATCAACGCCTTGATGGCGTCCATCTCTGACCTAAGAGAGAAGTAATCGTTTTTACTTTTCTTCGAAACGAATTTAAATCAGCTTAGGAGATTGTATGTATCTATATAAATATATTAATCTATAATTATATAGGTTAACGTGATTAACCAGAAGTGTTTTAATCCGTATACCAGCGTGGGCCCATGGCCCGGATCCGTGTGAAGTATATAACCGGGGCCTTGAGGGAGCACCACGACAGGATTCTGGAGGCTCTCCAGCTGCTTTACAAGGCCCTTGAGGCTAGAGATGCCGAGGCGCTTCACAATTTGGTTAAGTTCGCCCAGGGCTTCGTGGATGCGTGCCACCACTCCGTGGAGGAGTTCATCCTCTTCCACGGGGCTGTGCGCGGCGGGTTCCCATACGAGGGGGGACCGATCCAGGTCATGGTCTGCGAGCACGGCGTGGGGCGGTTCCTCGCGAGGCGCATGGAGGAGCTCTACCTCGCCTGGAGGTCCGGCGACGAGAACGCGTTCGCCGAGCTTCTGGACGCGGCCAGGCTCTACGCCGACCATATCGCCCAGCATATAGACAAGGAAAACGGCGTGCTCTTCCCCATGTTGGAGGCGAACGTACACGAGGTGGAGAGCAGCAAGACGGTGGAGGACGTGGAGAGGGAGAACCGCCACGAGGAGTGGCTGAAGACGCTGGAGGAGGTAAGGAGGAGGCTCGGCGCATGATTCTGGCGTTGGCCACGGCGCTGATGGTGGCCATACACGTCGCGGGCGCGTATCTCGGCCTCAGGGGCTCGCCGATACCCAGGGAGGCGGGGGCCCCCATCTCCCTTTTCGAGGCGGTGTACTGGATAGCGGCGTATCCCTACGCCCCGCTGCTCGCCGCGGTCTTCGCGCCGATACACGTCGCCGGCGCGGCGGCCTATCTGACCGGCGTCTTGGGCAGGTTCGCAACGGAGAGGCGGCTCCGGGCGTACGGCGTCTACGAGGCCGTTGAGCTGGCGGCGCTTCTGTACCTGTCGTATCTTACCTTGAAGCCTCCATCTTGAGGACCCCGGGGGCCGTGATCACCCTTTCCACCTCGTAGCCGAACTCCTCCAGCAGGCACCGCGCCGCTGCGTTCACTGGGACGCTCTCTATGCCGTAGCCCATCCCCACGACGTCTATGACGGCGTTGTTTTCGGCCACCTTGACCTCAAAACGCCTTGACCGGCATAAGCCCCTCGTGTTGGGTATTAAAAATAACAATCAGCGAGAAACGTAGGCCGCCCTCGGCAGAAATCTAGCGACCGCAGACGCCAGCTCCTCGGGGATCTCCACCCCCCTATAGGCCGCGTAGAACGCCATTATGGGTACGTCGTCCACAACTGCATCGTTCTTGAAGTGGTCGAGATACGCGTCTAGAAACGCCCTCAAGGCGGGCTTGGGGAGCTTGTGCCGCGCCGCCAGCTTGTCTATCAAGACCTCCCAGTTGGCGCATCCAAAGTAGTAACACGTCACGATACCCCTCTCGGTGGCCTCGAACATACTGCCTCTATGGTTGGCCGCCCGCCTCGCCATGCCGAAGCGCTCCAGCCGGGACGCCTTTCTGTACGCCTGGGTGAAGTGCAGGTTGAGATCCCGAGCGATTCTGTAGGCCGTTGCGGGCCCCCTGAGTATTATATATCGCAGAACCTCGGAGAGCAATTGGTCCTTATCGAGGCGGCAGGCAGAAATAAACTTCAGCATGCAAATTGCGTAGTTGTAGGATATTTCAAGCTTGCCCTTGGAGGTTTACGCCAGGCAGTAACGGAGCCGACGGCCGGACCTCTGCGTCGCCTTCCGCACGTCGCTCCAGCGCCTTCGCGCCGATCTACCGCTCGGCTGGCTTCGCCGTGCGGGGAGCCTGGCGCGACGACGGGGCTCCTGGGGGATGCGCAGCTAGGCGGCCGCCGGCCTAGGAGCACCGAGGCCACATCCTCCGCCTCGGCTATTTCGGCCAGCTCTTTGTCGGCTGTGTAGAACGCCTCGCAGTTCACGTACTTACAGCTCGCGACTTGCAACGCGTCCACTACGTAGACGTGGTGCCGAAGCACCACGGCGATGGATTCCCTCATGACCCTCCCCACCAGCGGCACCACGACGAAGCTTCCCAGACGGGCTAACGTCCTGACTTCCCTCAACATGAGCGAGACGGCCGCCTTGACGTCGCCTGATAGCTCCCCCCGCCTGGCCTTTCTAGACCGAGGAGGCCTCGCCTAGGTTGAGCGCGGAGGTCGCCAGAACTGCGGATCCTCTATACGCCGAGTCGAAAAGCCTATCGACCTCCTGGGTTTCCTCCTGGACGTAGCGTTTAACCAAGGCGCTGGTGTCAAGATATATCATCGTAGCGCTCTCTGCGCAACTCGGCGACTAGCTCAGAGGCAGGGGGGCCGACGGCCCTCGGCCGACCGGCCGCCACCTCCCCCGGAGACAGCAGGAGGCCGCATTCCAGGTCAAGGTCTCTGCAGAGAACGTCGGCAAGCCCCTCGCCGTCTAGGGTCCAGAGAAAGTCCTCTACGACAGCGCTCAACGAGCCTAGCCGCCTCGCCCGCGCCTTGGCCCTCTCGGCCACATCTCTCGATACGGAGAGGGTAAGCCTATTCATGTAGATACGGATGTACGTGTTTTAAGAAATCTCAACTACGGCGCTGTCCGATGCGGGTTCTCGCCTCTGCTGCCTGTTATGAAGGCCGTGACTGGTAGCATGTCCGTAGTCCCTGCGGCCAGGCCGACATGCTGGGCCTGTATCCGCTCTAAGCCGCGCGAATGGGAGCCCCCTCGGCGGTGCTCTGGCGGCTCTGCGTAGGCTCGCGACGTCCGGGTTCGGCGGGGTTGCCGGGCTAGGGTAGGGCGGGTCTGTAGACCAATAGGCGGATCGCGGCTTTCGGCATCTTTCCTATCCTCCTGACGGGCACCAACGCCAGCGCGGGCCCTCTGTAGGGGGCGTAGACCTTGATGTCCACCTCCCTGTTGCAGACCACGCCCCGGAGGCGGCCGCGGCTTATCTCGCCCTCTATGGCCTGGTCCGCGTTGTCGAGCACTATTTCCTCCTCTGAGGTGGGCGAGGCGCCCACCAGCGCAACGCCTCCGTTGGGCGACCTTATGACGTCCACCACCGCTGGGGGGGCGACCGGGGGGCGGGGTACGGCCACGTGTCTGACCTCCAGCTGGCCGCAGCGGGCCTTCCCAGTCGAGATGAGTGCTGTGCCGGACGTCGGGTCGTAGTCGAGCAAGATCATGGGGGCGTGAGTCCCAGCATATAAAAGGATCCGTCGGGTTCACGGCGCGGTTTGCCCAGTGAACTTGTCCGTTCACGCCGTGAACTACGCCGTCGCCAAACCTTTATATTTGGTGCGCCGGGAAGTTGCCTAGAGGGACTGCGGAGGGGCCTCCGCCGATCTGTCCGTACATACGCCCGGCGCATTGATATATACCGGGATGCGGCGCTCGTTGCGGCTTGAAGCAGATTCCATAATTAATATTAATGAAAAACAGAATCAGCTACATGGACGTCACGATCAGAATAAGCGGCGCCCAGGGCGAGGGGGTGGAGTCCGCCGGCAGGCTCGTGGCTCTTTCCCTCGCGAGGCTTGGCTACCACGTCTTTGCGTTCCGCCAGTACGCCTCGATAATAAAGGGGAACCCCGCCATGTTCTACCAGATCAGGGCTTCCGACAGGAAGATATACAGCCACGGCAACTGGAACTCCTACGACGTCCTCGTGGCGCTCAACAAAAACGCCCTGGCGGCCTACGAGGGGAGGGCCAGATACGTCATCTACGACGCGGCGGATAGGCAGAGCCCGCAGCGCGCCGGCGAGGTCCCCGTCCCGCTGACGGAATACGCCTTGAAGGCAGGCAACAAGATAATGAGGAACACAGTCGCCGTGGGAGCCCTCATGGGGCTTCTCGGCGTCGATCTGTCGATCCTCGCGGAGCTCCTCAGGAGGGAGTTCGGCGAGAAGGGCGAGAAGATAGCGGAGCAGAACATACAGGCGGCCGAGATGGGGATGCGCCACGCCGCCAAGGCCGCGGGGAGCGTCTGGGGGCTCTCCAGGGCCGGCGAGAGGCGGCTGCTCATGTCGGGGGCGGAGGCGCTGGCCGTGGGCTCCATACTGGCCGGCATGAGGTTCTACGCGGCCTACCCCATGACTCCGGCCAGCCCCATAATGCACTTCCTGGCCGAGGCCGGCCCCAAGTTCGGCGTCGCCGTGGTCCAGGCCGAGGACGAGATAGCGGCCATGAACATGGTCGTGGGGGCCTCCTTCGCGGGGGTCAGGGCGGCCACGGGCACGTCGGGAGGCGGCTTCGACCTCATGCACGAGGGCTTCGGCCTCGCGGCCATGATCGAGACGCCGGCCGTGGTCTTCTTGAGCCAGAGGGGCGGCCCGAGCACCGGCCTCCCCACGGAGACGGAGCAGGCGGATCTGCTCATGTCTCTGGCTCCGTCGCACGGCGAGTACCCCCACGCCGTCATTGCGCCGTACAGCGTAGAGGACGGCCTATACGCCGCCGCCAAGGCCTTCAACGTAGCGGAGAAGTACCAGATGCCGGTCGTCGTGCTCACAGACCTCTACTTCAACGAGTCCCTCGCGACCGTGGACGACATAGACTGGGGCAGGTTCAAGATAGAGAGGGGGCAGCTGGTCACCTCCCCCGTGGTCTGGGAGGAGTACAAGCGCTACAAGCTGACGGACGACGGAGTGTCGCCGAGGACGGTGCCGGGGATCCCCGGCGGCATGCACGTCGCGACGAGCGACGAACACGACGAGCGGGGCGACGTAATAACAGACAGACATCTGCCCGAGGTCAGGAGGGCCATGCACGACAAGAGGATGAGGAAGCTCGCAAAGGTGGCCGAGGAGATGGAGGGGCCGGCCTCCTTCGGCTCGGGGGAGATCGCCCTGGTGGCGTGGGGCTCCACCGCCATGCCTGTGCTGGACCTCCTGTCCCATCGGCGCGACCTCGGCGCGGTGGTCTTCAGAGATCTCTATCCGCTGAACAGAGAGGCGGCGGCCAAGGCGCTGGACGGCGGAAGGGCCTTGATAGACGTGGAGCTGAACCGCGAGGGGCAACTGGCGCTCTACCTCAAGAGGGAGCTGGGCGTCGAGTTCAAGAGGAGGGTGCTTAAGTGGTGGGGCGAGCCCTTCAGCGTGGACGAGCTGTCCGAGCTGGTGTAGCCATGGCGTCGGTCAAAGTCCAAGTCGACAGGAAGCCCATGGATTTCGCCGCGGCGAGGGCCCCCATCTGGTGCCCGGGCTGCGGGGACTACGGCATACTGGAGGCTCTGAGGAGAGCCCTCGCCGAGGTGGGGGCGAGGAACGAGGACGTGGTCTTGGTGTCCGGAATAGGCTGTTCCTCGCAGCTGCCCCACTTCATGAAGACCTACGGCGTGCACGGCATACACGGCCGCATACTCCCCGTGGCCACAGCCATAAAGATATCGAACCCCAGGCTGACCGTGATAGGGGTGGGCGGAGACGGCGACGGCTACGGCATAGGCCTCAACCACTTCCTGCACGCCGCTAGGCGCAACGTGGGGGTTGTCTACATCGTCTCCAACAACCAGGTCTACGGCCTCACGACGGGCCAGATGTCGCCGACTACCCTCAAGGGCGTCAAGACCAAGACCACGCCCTACGGCTCCATAGACTCGCCCGTAAACCCCCTGGCGCTGGCCCTCTCGGCCGGGGCCACCTTCGTCGCGAGGGGCTTCAGCGGCGACGTGGCGCATCTGGCGCAGATAGTCTCGGAGGCCTTGAGGCATAGAGGATTTGCGCTCGTCGACGTCTTGAGCCCCTGCGTCACGTTCAACCGCATAAACACCTACGACTGGTTCAGAGCGCGTGTGTACAAGCTGGAGTCGGCCGGCCACGACCCCGCCGACTTCGAGCAGGCGTACAGGAGAGCCCTCGAGTGGCCCACGCTCGACCCCTACGGCAAGATACCCATAGGGGTGTTCTACAGAAGGGAGGACCTGCCGGCGTACGAGGAGGAGGTGGCCAGACTGCTCGGCGGCAGATCGCCCTCAGAGGCTCCGCTGGAGCTGACGAGGGAGCAGCTGGCGGAGCTGATGTCCCACTTCGGCTGAGGCGCGCTCCGGCCGTTGCCGGCCGTCGCGGCGTTTTCGTAGGCCGGTCCCCGCGGACCTGGCTCCAGGCCCGGCGTTGCCGCGTCGTCCGCTCGACGCGGAAAGGTTTTAACCCCGTTGGGAGGGGCGGCAGTGCTGAAAGTGGAGCTGGCGGAGGAGCTCGTCAAGGCCAGGAGGGCCCGCCACCGGAGGCTCGCCGCGATCGTCGGGACGGACGACCGGAAGGTGGCCGAGGCGGTGGCGGACGCCTTGAGGGCGTTCGAATCCGTCGCGGGGGGCGGGCGGGGGCTCTATATGTTCCAGCCCGAATACGCCGACGCCAACAGGAGGCAGAACTACGTCAGGGACCTCCTCGAGGGCTCGTCGCTCGAGGTGGAGTTCAGGCCGTATAAGGACACGCCGAGGCTTCTGGGGACCACCTACGACTTCGCGGTCCTGGATCTCGTCAACGATCTGAAGCCCAACGACGTGGGGAGGCTCGGGGGAGTCGTGGCGGGGGGCGGCCTATACGTCTTGGCGGTCCCGCCGCTGGAGGTCTGGCGGTCCTACATAACCAAGTTCCAGGCGACGCTACTGGTGCCGCAGTACAGGCCGAACGACGTGAGGCATAGGATGAAGGAGAGGTTCTGGAGGAAGCTCTGGGAGCACGACGGCATAGTGATATACGACGCGGAGAGGGGGGAGGTGTTGAGGAGGCCCTCGTCCGAGCCTCCCGAGTGGGTCAAGCCGGAGGTCAAGACGCCCGAGAAGGCGGTTATACCCGTCAAGATCTACCAGCTCGCCGCTACGCAAGACCAGGTGGAGGTCCTCCGCATGATGGAGGGCCTCTACGAGAAGCCGAGGCGGAAGCAGGCCTTGGTGGTGATCGCGGACAGGGGCAGGGGCAAAAGCGCCGCGCTCGGCCTGGGCCTGGCGGGGCTCGGGCATCGGCTCAGGAAGGCGAAGTCGCAGGTGCAGCTGGTGGTGAGCGCCATGGAGTATCCCAACCTGCAGACCCTCGCCGAGTTCCTCCTCAAGGGCCTCAAGGCGCTGGGCTACAAGCCCGGCGTCGAGAAGGAAGGGGGGGAGATCAGGTCGGTCAAGGCCAAGGGCATATTCGTCGACTTCATAACTCCCTATCAGCTGTTGAGACGGGAGAGGGCCGACATAGTGGCCATCGACGAGGCGGCGGCGGTGCCCCTCCCCATACTGTACGCCGCACACGGGAAGTTCGACAGGACCATCTTCGCCACGACCATCCACGGCTACGAGGGCGCGGGGCGGGGGTTCTCCATGAGGTTCCTCGAGAGCCTCAAGAAGGACCCCGACACGGACGTGAAGATCTACGAGATGGAGGAGCCCATCCGCTACGGCAAGGGCGACCCGGTGGAGAGGTGGCTCTTCGACACGTTCCTCCTCGATGCGGAGCCCGACGAGCTCGGCGACGAGGACTACGCGTTGATAAGGGAGAGGAGGCTGCGCTACCTCGACGAGGGCGAGATAGCGGCTGACGAGGCTAGGCTACGCCGGTTTTTCGGCATATACGTCCAGGCCCACTACAGGAACGAGCCCGACGACCTGGGGATGCTCCTCGACGCGCCGCACCACACTGCCCGCGCCGTCGCTCTGGAGAACGGCAAGGTGGTGGTCTCGCTGGAGCTGGCCGAGGAGGGGGGCCTCGGCGACGACTTCATAGAGGACGCCCTGAGGGGCCTCAAGCTGCCGGGCAACATACTGCCCGACCGCTTCCTGAAGTACTGGCGTCTGCCCGAATTCGCCAGGCTCAGGGGGTGGAGGATCGTGAGGATCGCTACGCACCCGGCGGCGCAGGACATGGGGCTGGGGACCGAGGCCTTGAGGATGGTGGAGGAGGAGGCCAGGAGGAGGGGGTACGACTGGGTGGGGGTCGGCTTCGGCGTCTACGGCAAGCTCCTCAGGTTCTGGATAAGAAACGGCTACGTGCCCATCCACATATCGCCGGAGCGCAACCCGGTGTCGGGCGAATACAGCGTCCTGCTGATAAAGCCTCTGAACGGGAAGGCGGCGGAGCACGTGAGGTACGCCAACGTGGAGTTCAGGAGGAGGTTGCTCCACTCCCTCATGGGCCCCTACAGCGATCTGGACCCCGCCGAGGCCAGAATGCTCCTGGAGGACTGGGGCTGGGACATAGAGCCCAAGCCGGAGCTCTCCCGCAACCAGATAGATAGGCTTGTGGCCTACGCCGTAGGCCCCATGACGTTCGAGAACGTCTCCGACGCGCTTTACTTCCTCGCGGCGCAATATTTCTACTCCTCGCGGGCGAGGAGGCCCTCCCTAGGCGAGGCCCTGGAGCTGGCCCTGGTATCCAAGGTGCTGCAGGCACGGCCGTGGAGGGAGGCGGCTGAGGGCGTCGGGATCCGGAGGGGCACCCTCATGCTCATGTTGAGAGAGATAACCAAGATACTTCTGTTCTACTACTACGGCGGCGAGTTCGAGGTGCCGCTGTTCGTCGTCGGCGTGGTGAGGGGCGAGGACTGACTGCGACTCGCGGCGTCGGGCCTCCGACGCGCGACGGGCCGGCTGCGCGCAGCCGGGCGGCCCGGCGTCTGTGCCGTCGACGGCTAAAAGCTTAAATACATATGTAAAAGGGATGTCGATGGGGTCCAGCCATGGGTCTCGCCGCCATCTGCATCGAGAGATCGGCCTTCTGGACCTCGTCTTCCTCAGCTTCGGGGGGCAGTCGCCGTTCCTCAGCATTTTGTCCTACGGCGTATTGGTCTTCACGTCGGTGGGCGCCATCGCGCCTCTGGCGATAATGCTGGGGACGCTGATGGTGTTGATCAACGGGCTTGTGGTCTACAGGCTGTCCACGAGGTTCACGCAGACCGGCGGCTACTACACATATGCGTACTATTCCCTCACCAAGAGGCTCGGCTTCGAGACCGGCTGGCTCTACACGATATACGCGGTGCTCTACGGCGCCGCCTACGTGATAGCCGCGTCCTCGATACTCGTCGAGGTGGTGGGCCTCCCCCCTCTGGCCGTCCTCACGGCGATCTTCGCGGCGTCCTCGATCTTCTTGATCTTGGGCATAAAGCCGACGGCGCGCTACGCCATGGTGGCCAGCGTGGTCGAGGCGGCGGCCATGGCCGCCGTGGCTCTCCTGTTCCTCTCCTCGACGGGCTGGCGGCTCTACAACCCCCTGTCGGCGCCGGTCGCGCCGGGCTCCCTAGCCGCCGCGGCGATACTGGGCGCCGGCATACCCACAGGCTACGGATCCATAACGCCGGTGTCCGGCGAGGTCAGAAACCCCAGGCGCAACGTGCCTCTGGCCGTGATCGCGGTCATATTGATGGGAGGCGGTCTAGCCGCCCTGGACGTCTACGCCATAGCGGATCACTTCATATATTTGGGCGGGGCCGGCGGCTCGATACTGGACCTCATGGCGCTTAGATTCGGGCTGTTGACCATCTCCTTCGTGCTGTTCGCGGCGATCAACGACGGCGTGTTGGCCACTCTGGCCTTCATGATAGCGGCCTCGAGGACGCTGTACGCCATGTCCTTCCACGGGCTAATACCGAGGAAGCTGAGCGAGGTCAAGGGTAGGTCCGGCCCGCTCTACGCATCGCTGGCCACGATAGCCCTATACGCGCTGACGCTCTACTCCTCCTACCTTGCCCTGGGCCTGGCCGCCGCGTTCGCAACGCTGGCGTTGATCTCCATGTTGGCCAACTCGGTGGTCCACGTCTCCGCCAACTTCTCCCTGTTGAGGATATCGTGGAAGAGGGCATCCAAGAGGAGGCTGGAGCTCCTCCTCTCCGCGGCCGCCACCGCGTTGACGATATACCTCCTCCTGCAGAGCCTCGGCGGCATACCGCTCCCGGTGGTGACGGGCTTCATGGCCTTGCTGGTGCTCGGGTTCCTGGCGGCCGAGGTGAGGGAGATGGTGGCGGGCGAGGAGGAAGAGGAATAGATATTAAGCCGGCCGAGGGCTACGACGTGGGGGTCCATACATCCCAGGGATCCGTACGCCTTCAGGGAGCCGCCGCTGAGGCCGGCCGCGTCGAGAGGCACGCGGCGGAGCTGTTGAGGCGGTTGGTGCCCGACGAAGGCCGAATGCCGGAGGAACCGCGGCGTTGGGGATGCGCATGAGGGCATTAGTGGTCGGAGGCGGCGTGGTGGGGCTCTTCGCCGCGTACTATCTGAGAAGGGAGGGGGCTGAGGTCGTCCTCGTCGACGGGCTAGAGCCTGGGGAGGCCTCCAGAGCCGCCGCCGGCATACTGGAGTTCACCCGCTTCAAGATAAACAGGATAAACGCGGTCGGGTACCCCACGGCCTATCTCTCAATGCTCTCCAGAGGCGCCGCGCGTATTCGCCATATGGACCCCAAGTGGATATTGGCCTACGCGAGGTCCTACGGGAGGGATCCCGGCGAGGATGCGTGGGAGGCCGTGAGGGAGATGGGGAGGTTCTCCTGGGCTGAGTACAGGAGGCTCGCCGAGGAGCGGAACGACTTCGACTACGCCGAGGAGCCCCTCTACGAGCTGGTCGACGACGTGGATAAGGAGGTCGAGGAGCTGAGGCGCGACCCTCTGAGGCCTAAGTTCGAGGAGGCCGAGTTCGAGGGGAGGCGGGCCGTGGCCTATCTGGAGGCCGCCAGGCTCTCCACCGACCTAGCGGCCAGGAGGATCCGCGAGGAGGCGGCGCCGGGCAGGATCGCGGCCTATGCGGAGGCCGTCGGCGACGGCTTCGTCGTGGCCGGCGGGAGGCGGATGGAGGCCGACGTCGTGGTGGTTGCGGCCGGCTGGAGGACGTCGAGGCTTCTCGGGCTCCCCGTGGCTCCCTTCAAGGGCTACGGGTTCCGCGTCAAGACGCCCAGAAGGCCCAGGGCCATGTTCATAGACCTCGCCGATACGGGCGTCGCCGTGGTTCCCCTGGGCGGGTGGATAAAGGCGACGGGCCGCTTCGACATGGACTCCACGGAGGACCACTCGCCCGCCGAGAGGGTGCTGGCCGGCGCGAGGAAGCTGCTGGGCGACGTCGAGGTCCTCGACATGGCCGTCGGCTACAGGCCCTGCACGCCCGACGGGCTGCCCATCGTGGAGAGGCTCGGCGAGCGGCTCGTCGTCGCCGCCGGCGCCTGCAGGCTGGGCTGGACCTTCGGACCTGCGCTGGGCAGAATGGCGGCGGATCTGGCGCTGGGCCGCGTCAAGGAGGCTAGGTTCCCGTCGTCCAGGTTCAGCCGACCTACTCCCTAGGGGCCCTTCGACCGCGCGAAATAGTTTTTTATCGCACTGCTGGGGTCCCGGCCGGTGGAGCGCTTCTTCCCCTACGACAGCTTCAGGCCGTTCCAGAGGGAGCTCGCGGCGGCGATACTCGACGGCTTCAGGTCGGGCAGGGTTGTCTTGGCCAACGCGCCGACCGGGCTCGGCAAGACCGCCGCGGCGCTGGCCGCCGCGCTGACCTACGCCAAGGAGGTCGAGGCCAAGGTCCTCTATCTGGTGAGGACCAAAAACGAGGTGTTGCAGCCTCTGAGCGAGCTGGCGAGGCTGAGGGCCCGCGGGGTCGAGGTGAGGTACGCCTTCCTGAGGAACAAGCAGGATATGTGCTGCTACGGGGAGCTGAGGGGGCTCCCCTACGCCGAGTTCCTCGCCGAATGCCGTTATCTGAGGGGCCTGGGGAAATGCAGGTACTATCCGCCGAAGCCCTTCGAGCCGGAGGCGCCGATGGCGCCGCGGTCCTTCGTCAAGGCCGCGTGCGGAGCCGGGACTTGCGCCTACGAGTCGGCGAAGGCGCTGGCGCTCTGGGCCGACGTGGTGGTCGCCACCTACTTCTACGCCTTCAGCCCCAGAGCCGAGCAGTGGATAGACCTGGGCCGCTCCATCTTGATAGTCGACGAGGCGCACTCGCTCCCCGACGCCGTGGCCTCCATAAACTCGGTCTCGGTGACGGAGGCTGAGGTGAGGAGGGCTAGGGCCGACGCCGAGAGATACGGCATGAGGGAGGCCGCCGCGTATCTCCACAAGGCCCAGAGGGCCCTGAGGGAGCTGAGGGCAGGCCCTCTGTCCGTGGGGGACGCCCTTTCGCTGTTCGACGAGCCGGGCCAGATAGAGAGGGCGGCCGTGGAGGTCGTCAGACTGAAGGCGGACGAGGGGTCGACGCCCTACTCGCCGCTGGTCGCCATAGCTGAGTTCCTGAAGACGTTGCGCGAGGGGGGGCGGTACATGGTGCTCGCCGAGCAGTCCGAGGAGGGGCTTAGGCTCAAGGCGGTTCCCTACGACGTGTCGAGGATAGTGTCGGGCGTGTTGAGCTCGGCGAAGGCGGCCGCCCTCATGAGCGGCTCGCTCCCCGTCGATCTGTTCCTAAAGGCGGTTCCCCTCCAGCGGCCTCCGAGGGTTTTCGACGTGCCTCTCGACAAATATATAGGCCGCGGCAACTTCCTGGCCGTCGTCGATAGGTCGGTCACGTCGAAGTACAGCGCCAGAGGCGAGGAGATGTACAAGGCGATGGCCAGGAGGATCGCGGCGGCCGTATCGGCGTCGCCCAGAGGCACGCTCGCGGTCTTCCCCAGCTACGACGTGCTTAAAGCCGTCAGGAAGTACCTCACGTTCAACATACCGCTCTACGTGGAGGCCAGGGACACCGAGCTGGAGGACATGGAGCTGGGCTCCAAATTCGCCGTATTCGCCGTGGCGGGGGGCAAGCTCGCCGAGGGGGTGGAGTACGCCAGGGAGGGGTCCAACCTCCTGTCGACGGTGGTGATCGCCGGCGTGCCGTACCCCGAGAGGGACTACTATCTCGACAAGAAGGTGGAGGAGCTCTCGCCCGGCCTGGGCCCCGAGGCGGCGTGGGGCGCCGTCTATCTCTACAGCGCTGTGGTCAAGGTCAGGCAGGCGGTCGGGAGGCTCTTCAGGTCCCCAGGCGATAGGGGCGCCTTGGTGTTCCTAGACCACAGGTTCCTGGAGCCCGACGTATACGTCCAGCTGAAAGACCTGCTTAGGGGGGCCAAGATCGTCGAGGGGGAGGACGGGCTGAGGCGGGAGCTCGAGGAGTTCTTCGCTACTTCCTCCTGAAGAAGGCCCTCCATACGGCGAAGAGCGCTATGGCCAAGACCACGTCTGTCGCCGCCAGCGATATGGACAGCATCTCCACGGCCCGCCCCACGTCGCCCAGCGAGAACAGGAACGACGCTATGCCCAGAACCGCGCCGACGATGCCCACAACCGCGCCGATAAGCGGGAGGGTCTGCGACGGCGATGGGCCGCCGGCCGGCTGGGCGGGCCTTCTGGACGGCGGGGCCGCCTGCTGCTGCGGCTGCGACGTGGGCATCTGGAGGGGCAGAGGCGGAGGAGGAGGCGGAGGCGGATACGCCCTCTGGGTCGCCCGAGGCGGAGGATATGGATAGGGATAGGGGCCGGTGGCCGCCGGCGGCGGAGGGGGCGGCAGGGGCGGAGGGGGAGGCGGCTGTTGCGGCGGCTGCGCTGCAGGCTGTTGGGGCAACGGGAGGGGCTGTCCCTGGACCGGCGGCTGTTGCGCTTGGGGTCTCTGTAGCGGCGGCCTCCTCAGGGGCCTCTCCTCGCCTCCGGTCTCTTCGCTGGACATGGCCCCTACGTACTTCCTTATATAAAAAAGTTGCGAATTCGGTCCGCCGGAAATCTAGCTCCACTGCTTTTATAGATGGGGCGGGGGCCGGATGTGCTCATAGTTGCCGAGAAGAGGTCCGTGGCCCAGGCCATCGCCAGATATCTCGGGGGGACGTACTCCAGCTTTAAGGTGTCGGGGGTCCCGGCCTACAGGTTCAAATACGGCGGCGCCGGCGCCGTGAGCCTCGGCTTGAGCGGCCACATACTCGACTTCGACTTCCCCCAGGAGATGAATAGATGGGGGGCGGTCGACCCCGCGCGGCTCTTCGACGAGGTCCTGGTGCTTACGCCGAGGCCGGAGGCCCTGAAATACATCTACGCCCTCAGGTCGCTGGCGAGGGGCCAGGACCTGGTCTACCTGGCGCTGGACGCCGACCCCGAGGGCGAGGCCATAGCCTACGAGGCCGCGCTGCAGGTGAGGGCGGTCAACCCGACGGCGCAGTTCAAGCGCGTGCGGTTCAACGCGGTGACCAAGGCCGAGATAACGCGGGCGTTCAAGGCGCCCGCCGACCTGGACCTGAGGGTCGTGGAGAAGGTCTTCGCCAGGATGGCCAGCGACTTGACCATAGGCGCGGCGTTCACGAGGCTGCTCACGCTTTCCGTCCGCCGCGAGGACTCCGCCGCGCTTCCGTTCGGGAGGTTCCTCAGCTACGGGCCCTGCCAGACCCCCGTCCTGGGCCTCGTCGTCTCCAGGGAGCTGGAGAGGCTTAGCTTCAAGCCGGAGGAGTATTTCGTCGTGAGGGCCCTGGTCGGCGTGGGGGGAGAGGAGGTGGAGATGCGCTCCAGGCCCTTCAAGCTGAGGGAGGACGCGGAGGCCGCGCTCGCCGCCGCCAGAAAGGCCGAGGGGAGGGTCGCCGAGGCTAGATACGAGAGGGCCGAGGTGAGGCCGCCCGTGCCGCTGGAGACCGTGGAGCTCGAGAGGAGGGCCAGCAGGTGGCTGAACATAAGGGCCAAGGCGACGCTCGATATAGCGGAGGAGCTGTACAGGCTGGGCTATATATCCTACCCCCGCACCGAGACCACGATCTACCCCCCGACGCTCGACCTGAGGGAGGTACTGGAGGAGCTGCGGAGGACCCAGTTCGGCGAGTACGCCGAGGCGCTGCTCGGAAGGCCTCTGACCCCCACAAGAGGCCGCAGCTACGACGGCGCCCACCCGCCGATACATCCCACAAAGGGCGCCGAGAGGGGCGAGATAGAGGCGAGGCTGGGCGCGAGGGGGTGGAGGATCTACGAGCTGGTCGTGAGGCATTTCCTGGCCACCTTGAGCCCGCCCGCCGTGGTCGAGAGGCAGAGGATCGCCGCGGCCTTCGGGCCCCTCGTCCTCGAGGCCGAGGGGAGGAAGGTGATCTCCAGGGGGTATTGGGCCATCTACCCCTACGAGGAGGAGGAAGAGGAGCCCCTCCCCCGCGTCGAGAGCGGCGACCCGGCCCAGCTCCTCTCGGCCAAGATCGAGAGGAGGCAGACCGAGCCCCCGCCCCGCATGAGCGAGTCGGAGCTGTTGAGGCTGATGAGGCGGTACGGCATAGGGACCGACGCCACCATGCAGGACCACATACATACCAACGTCTTGAGGGGCTACATGAGGATAGCTGGAGGGAAGTGCGTGCCGACGCCTCTGGGCATGTCGCTCGCCACGGCCTTGATGAGGCACGCCAGGCCCATAATAGACCCGGAGGTCAGGTCGAAGATGGAGGCCGCCCTTCAGGAGGTCGCCGCGGGGCGGGCCGACCCCTCCAAGGTCGTGGCGGCGATAAGGGAGGAGTTCAAGAAATACTATAAATACCTCGAGGTCAAGAGGCCCGAGATAGCCGGGGAGCTCGTCAAGGCCCTGAGGGAGGGGGGCGCCGGCAAAAACAATAATGCAGATCCGCGGAGGGGCCGTGGAGCTGGGTAACCTCATAGTGCCCGACTCCGTGCTGGCCCTCCTGGGGCCCGACGCCTTGATAGAATCCCCTCCGGGCTTCAAGTGGGCCGCCGTGGAGCTGGCCAGGAGGACGGGCGCCAAGGTTTCGGGGAGGCCGGTGTGGGGAAGCTGCGACGTGGGTCTGGCCGACGCCGAGTACATGAAGGCCAGGAGGATAGTCCATCTAGGCCACGGCGTGCCTCCCAACATCGCGCACCTCCTCAGGAAAAACACCGGCGGCTCGCTGGAGAGGATAGACGTAGATACGTATCTGCTCAAGACCGAGAGGGTGGAGGCCTATTTCGTCCCCGTCTACTACGTCCCTCCCCCCAGCCTCCCCCGGCCCCCCCTCGGCAAGATCTACTTCCCGGTGCCCTACAGGCTGATAGCGGAGGAGCTGGCCCTGCAGCACTCCATGGAGGTCGCCAGAGAGCCCATAACGGGCTGTTGGGTCGGCGAGCCGCCCGGCGCCTCGGCCGTCGTGGTGTCGTCGGGGTATTTCTACCCCCTCGCCGTTAAGCTGTTCTACCCCGACGCCGAGGTCTGGGGGTACGACCCCTTCAAGGGCAGGGCCTACCCCGTGGAGGGCGAATTCAGGAGGCTGATGGGGCTCAAGGGCAGGGCCTATCTCTCCAACAGGGAGAGGGTCGTGGTGCTGGTGTCCAGGAAGCCGGGCCAGATGCAGATCGAGGAGGCCGAGAGGGCGGCCGCCGAGACGGGCGGCGTGTTGATAGAGGTCGACGAGGCCTCGCCCGAGCTTCTGGACGATCTAGGCGCAGACCTGATAATCAACACCGCCTGCCCGAGGATAGGGTTCGACGACCAGGACAGGATGAGGACCCCCGTCATAAACCTACGCGAGCTCGAGGGCTTCAAGCCGCAGAACATCGTCCGCCTTCTGTAGGCGCGTTCCGCGCGCGGCGTTAGGTATAACCGCCTGGTTGTCCGAAGCACTAATAAGGGGCGGGCGCCGGGCACGCGTGGACCCGGTGGGAGTCGTGGTCAAGGTCCCCTCGACCAACTACTTTATATTCCGCACCTTCATCGGGGTGGAGGCGGAGGGCGGCTCCCTCCTGCTGGCCGGCTCCGACGAGCAGGTGCTCGCCAAGGTGGTGGCGGTGAGGCGGAGAAACGCGGTGGTGGACCCGAGGCTGGTGGCCCAGCTGGACGACGTGGATTCCGTCAAGTACATAAAGGAAAACCTCGGCGCCGATTCGCTCCTCTACTACACCGAGGCGAAGGCGGTGGTCGTGGGCGCCCTCAGGGGCGAGAGGCTGAGGAGGCCCTCCAGGCCCCTGAGGCCTCTGGACTACGTCTACAGAGCCCCGCCGGAGCTTGTCGCCAAGTTCCTGGCGCCGCGCGGCGAGGGGCCCCATCTGGAGCTGGGCACCGTCTGGGGCTACGACATACCCGCCTCTGTGGACGGGACGAGGCTCGTGACCCAGCACTGCGCCATACTCGCCAGCACGGGCGCCGGGAAGTCCTGGCTGGCCGGAGTCATAATAGAGCGCCTGGCGGCCGCCGCCGAGGTCTCCATAGTCGTGTTCGACCCCCACGGCGAGTATTCCGCCATGCAGGTGGCGAGGTCCGAGGCCGGGAGGGCCGTGGCCGACGCGGTCGACGTCTACGTGGTGGGGAAGGTCGACGCGTCGGCGCAAGACAAGGCGTTCGAGGCCAGGTTCGGGACGCCCAGGCGGTACGAACGCGTGGGCTTGAACCCGCGGTCCCTCCCCCTCCGCGTCCTGGAGAGGATACTGGAGGGGACCTACGGCCTCACGGAAGCCCAGCGGAGGATCCTGGAGGAGGGGTGGCAGGCCGCCACCGCCTACGGCGACAGACAGCCGCTGACCGACCTGGAGCAGTTGATAGAGGAGGTGATGGAGGGCGGAAAGGCGGCGGCCCCGGGAGGCTACGCGGGCGAGATGGCGCTGGGCGGGCTGGCCGGGAGGCTGCGGGCCCTCTTCAAGGGGAGCCCCATCTTCCTGGAGCGCTACGGCGAGACCTTCGGAGGGGAGCCCGTGAGGCTCTTCGAGCCCGCCAAGCTTCTGACGTCTAGGGGCATCAAGGTGCTGGACCTCTCGGGCCTCGACCTCTTCGACCAGCGGATATTCATGGCGGTGGCGCTCGACGGCATGTACAAGGCAGCCTTGAGGAGGGCTAACATCCCCACCTTCGTCGTGGTGGAGGAGGCCCACAACTTCGTGCCCGCCAGGGAGTCGCCGGTGAGCAAGCCCTACGTGGTCAAGATAGCGAGGGAGGGCAGGAAGTTCGGGCTGGGGCTCTGCCTGATATCCCAAAGGCCCACGAAGCTGGATCCAGACGCCCTCTCGCAGTGCATGACCCAGATATTCAAGAGGATAATCAACCCCATAGACCTGAGGTACGTGGCCACGGTCGCGGAGCACCTCGACGACCCCTACCAGCTGAGGGGCCTCGACGAGGAGGCCGCCCTCGTCACCGGCGTCTCCGTGTCGCTGCCTCTCCTGGTCAAGGTCGGCGACCGCTGGACTCAACACGGCGGGGTGGGGGCAAGGCTGGCCCCAAGGGCCTAGGCCGCCGCGGCTATGGACGGCCTCCGGCCGGCTTGGAGCATCCTATGGGGAGGGCCCTACGAGGATGCCTCCATATGGGCATCGGCCCTTTACGCCGATCCCTCGGCGACATGTGTTCGACATATTGGAGCATGCCCAACCTCCGACGCCAGCAGGAGGGACTAACGCCTATGCCGGGCGTACCATCAATCGACGCCGCGGCTCTGCATACCTCGGCGCAGGCGGTCTTCTAAGGGCTCTCCTTCTTTCGCTATATACTTTTAATACAATAGGTTTATAAGATCATAGATGGGCCAAGAATATGTCCAAGTCCTGGAGCTTGAAGATGGCAGTATTGATAATGTTGGCGGTGGTCGCCGTTGCGGTATTTCTGCTCGCGACTGGGAGGGGGCGGCAGGCCGGGGACGCCGAAGCCTATAGTTACGCGGCGCAACAGGCGACTCTCGTCGGGAAGATCGCGGCGCTTTCCCGCTACGATGTGCTGAAGACCACGGAGCCGCTGATATGTTCAAACGGCGCGGTCAACTTCACCTGCCTCCTCTCCAAGACGGATATCCAGCCTATCTTGGACGGGCTGGGGAAAATAGGCGTGACGCCGTCGGCAACGCCGGCCGCATATAGCTGGGTGCTTGTGCTTGAATACAACTTCACAAACGGAGGCTGGTACTGGCGCAATATCACGGTGGTAAGGGGCTGGGAGCTGAGGTGGGGCAAGGAGGTCGTTTACGTCCTACAGGCCCCCATCAAGAGGTCGCTGGGCGAGCTTCTGAAGACGAAAGACCGCTTGACAAGGCCGTTTTTCGTTGAGATGAGGGGCATCACGTTCGTCGCAGTGGAGCCGGACCGCCTAGTGGTTGCTACCTCCAACGCCACAGTGACGCCGGACGGGAGGAGGATAGTGGATCCTCATGCCGTCGAGAGGATTAAGAAGGCCGTACAGGCCGTAGATCCTTACGCCGACTTAGAGGTGGTATACTCCCCGCCTGCGATGCCAACACAAGATACGTCATAATGATCACTAGAAAAACAGTTTTATTTATATCTTTATTTACAATTATTATAACATTTTTATTTCTCTATTTTAAAAATAATATGAATACAACTGTGATGAATAAGACGGGCGGAGTCGGGGAGGATCCTTGCGACATCGGCGCGCCGCTTGTATGTAGCGCCGTGGTCAACGCCTCCGGCGTGGTTTGGGGGCCTTGCAACTACACAGGCTCCATAAAGACCGAGCCGCCCATCATGCCTCTGCACAAGGAGGAGAGCGGATATCCTCCGAGCGACGAGCTCGCCTGCGTGGCCGCCGGCACGGTGGGCAACAAGACCTGGGCTGTGATCAAGATCACCTACTGGAGCCTCATGCCGCCGACCTTCCCCGCGGCTCCGGGACAGCTGATGAAATGTGCTGAGAAGATCTGCGGAGGCCCATGCGCCGTGACCCTCGTGCCGCGGCCGCTGTACGCGGCCTTTGTCGTGGATGTGGATGACGGGGTCGGCTACTATACCGTCTCTGCGCTGAGCTACGAGGACGTGGTCTTCTCGGACGCCGTATATCTAAGAGCCGATGCGGTGGCTGGCGCCCCGACGAAGATCTACGGCGCACCCTACAGGAACTGCTTCATAAAGATGCGGGTCTGGCTAGAGCGGGATAGGCTGATCCTCGGAAAGCCGCTCCGCAACGCCACGGGGACCTTCGTAAGGGTGCCGGGCGGCTGACAGCGCCTGGCGCCTCCGACGCCTAGCTGAGATCCGCAGGGAGCTTGGGGGCCGGAGGAATCGCATAGTCAAGGCGCTTATTTGACGTGGGGGATTTCGAGCATTAAGGACCGAGGTCGAGGAGGGCTGGAGGGAGCGCCCTCGCGTCCGGCAGGCGCGGCGGTGGCGATGCCGTACGGGCTACGCCGCGGCGGGCGCCGCCGGCTCGGGGCCATGCTTAAATTCCGGATCTATGGGGGTTTCATGAAGGTCTACGTGTCGGCCGATCTGCCTCGAGATCTGGCCGAGAGGCTGTCTAGGGCTGTGGAGGTGGTGGGGAGGGACCGCATGGGGGAGGCCGAGGCGGCCCTATGTTTCAGAATAACGCCAGAGGAGTTGAAATCAATGCCGAGGCTGAGGTTCCTGCAGGTCATAACGGCGGGGTTGGACCACCTCCCCTGGGAGGCCATACCTCCCCACGTCGTCGTGGCCGGCAACGCCGGCTCTAACGCGGACGCGGTGGCCGAGTTCGCCGTGGCCATGGCCCTCGGGGCCTATAAGCGGGTCATCCACTACGACAGGAGGATGAAGAGGGGCGAGTACGGGAGGGACGTCGGGATACCCATGGCGGTCGGCTCCAAGGCCGCCGTGTTGGGCCTCGGCGAGATAGGGACGAGGGTCGCCAAGATGCTGGCGGCGCTGGGCCTCCGCGTCTACGGCTTCTCGAGGACGAGGAAGGAAGGCCCGTGGGTATTCACCTCGGACCTCCTGGAGGCCATGGCGGGCGCGCGCATAGCCGTATCCGCCCTTCCCCTCAACAAACACACCAGAGGGCTCGTGAAGTATCAACATCTCGCGGCCATGGATGGAGAGGGGGTTTTCGTGAACGTTGGGAGGGCCGAGGTCGTGGAGAGAGGGGCCGTGGAGAGGATATTGAGGGAGAGGCCCGGCTTTATATTCGCGTCCGACGTCTGGTGGAGCAGAAGCGACTTCGCCAAGGACGCCGACATAATATCCCTGCCCAACGTCGTGGCTACGCCTTGGGTGGCCGGAGGCTACGGCAACGAGCTCGTGTGGCGCCGCATGTTGGAGGAAGCCGTAGACAATCTACTCCGCTGGGTCAACGGAGAAACCCCCAGGAACATCGCGAGGAGGGAGGATTACGTATAGGCCCACAGCCGGCCTCCGCGACGCCGCGAATCCTCCGACGGCCGCCGCGAGGGCCAGCGGCAGACCTCGCCCCGCCTCCGCGATGCGGACCTAGGACGGGCCTTCGCGCCCATCGCGCCGCCCGTCCAGTAAGTTTTGGCCAAAGGCGGCGCAGGTCGGCGGGCTGCAATATCTACGGAATACTCTCTCCCCCTCAATGCCCATACATGGAGCCCTTAAATTTGCCCGGCGGCCTCTCTCCGTGGCCGTAGAGCTGGCGCAGGAGGCAATACGGAACAAGGTGAAGGACTTCATCCTCTCCAACGAGAAGGTGCTGGACGAGGTGGTCAACATGATCGTCCAGCACGAGAGGAGCCTCGAGGTGGATTTCAACGAGGTCCTCATATACGACAAGGAGCTGGCGGACCTCCTGGTGGAGAGGCCGAGGCAGGTCCTGCAGATCGCCGACGCGGCCGTCAGGGAGGTCGTCGAGGAGAAGGACCCCGAGACCGCCAGACGCCTCCGCCGTTTCTACTTCCGCGTCAGGGGGTCGCCCTACTCCATACCCCTGAGGAAGCTGAGGTCGGAGTACGTAGGCCGTCTGATCAAGGTCGAGGGCATAGTCACGAGGCAGACCCCGCCTAAGCACTTCCTCCATAGGGCCCTCTATAGATGCACCCAGTGCGGATACGAGCTGGAGCTGGTCCAGGAGCTTGAGCGGCACGTGGAGCCGCCGTCCAGATGCCCCAGGTGCGGCGCCTCCAGATCCTTCACGCTGGTGGCCGAGCTGTCGCAGTATATAGACTGGCAGAAGCTTGTGGTCCAGGAGCGCCCCGAGGAGCTGCCGCCTGGGCAACTGCCGCGCTCGGTCGAGGTCGTCGTACTGGACGACCTCGTCGATTCGGTGAAGCCCGGCGACATAGTGTCCATGACGGGCATCCTGGACCTGGCTCTGAGCGAGCTGAAGAAGGGCAGGCCGCCGGTCCTCAGCTCCTTCCTCTCGGCGGTGCATCTCGAATCCACGAACAAGGAGCTCGTGGAGGACATAACCAGAGAGGACGAGAAGAAGATCATAGAGATCTCCAGGAGGCCCGACGTGAGGGACCTCGTGGTGAGGTCCATAGCCCCCTCGATATACGGCCACGAGGAGGTGAAGGAGGCCGTGGCGTGCCTCCTCTTCGGCGGCAACGAGATAGTTTACCCCGACGGCGTGAGGGTCAGGGGCGATATACACGTCCTCATAGTGGGCGATCCCGGCACGGCTAAGTCGCAGCTGCTCAAATTCACGGCGAAGGTGGCCCCGCGCGCGGTCTATACGACTGGCAAGGGATCCTCGGCGGCCGGCCTCACGGCTGCCGTGGTGAGGGACAAGCTCACCGGCGACTTCTATCTGGAGGCGGGGGCGCTGGTGCTCGCGGACAAGGGAGTCGCCATAATCGACGAGATCGACAAGATGGACATCAAGGACCGCGTCGCCATACACGAGGCCATGGAGCAGCAGACGGTCTCCATAAGCAAGGCGGGCATAGTGGCGACCCTCAACGCAAGGGCGGCCGTCCTGGCGGCGGCCAACCCGGCCTTCGGACGCTATCTCCCCAACCGCACCGTGGCCGAGAACATAGACCTCCCCGTGTCGCTTCTGAGCCGTTTCGACCTCATATTCGTGGTCAAGGACGAGCCGCAGGAGGATTACGACAAGGCCGTCGCCACGCACATAGTGGATCTACACACCGGCGCGCTCCCCGAGTCGTTTAAGGACATAATGAGGCCGGACCTCCTCCGCAAGTACATAATATACGCCAGGAGGCACGTCAAGCCCCAGCTCAGCGAGGAGGCCAAGGACAGGATAAGGCAGTTCTACCTCGAGATGAGGAGGCACTACCAGGGGCCGGGCAGCGCCATAGCCATAACGGCCCGCCAGCTGGAGGCCCTCATACGCCTCACCATAGCCGAGGCCAAGATGAGGCTGTCGCCCATAGCGACCGGCGAGGACGCGGAGAGGGCCATAAGGCTCTATCTGGCCTTCCTCAAGTCGGTGGGGATAGACCTGGAGTCCGGCGTGGTCGACATCGACTCCATAATGACCGGCGTGCCCGCCTCCCGCCGCGAGGCCTACATAAAGCTGACGGAGACGCTCAAGAAGATGGAGGAGGTCTACAAGGGCCCCGTGAGGCTGGACGCCCTGCTGGAAGAGGCGGAGAAGGCCGGCGTGCCGAGGGCCGAGGCCCAGCGGCTCGTGGACCTCATGATAAGGAACGGCGAGCTCTACACGCCCCGGCCTGGATACGTCAAGAGGATAGGGGCCTAGGCGCTAGGGGCTCAGCATCTCGCCCAGAAGGGCCTTCACCTCGCCGTGTAGAGCCGCGGCGAGGGCCCTCTCCTCGGGCGCCAGCCTCCCCTGGAAGTCCTCGTCGTCTATCAGCTCCGGCGATGCGGCGAGGAGCCTGGCCATCTTCTCGACCCTCCTTATGAGGAGGTCTCTGGCCGCGCTGATCAGGGCGCTGAGGGCCTTGGAGTCTCCGTCCTTCCTCAGCTGCGCCACGGTGGCTCTCAGCCTGGCGTAGAAATCCTCTGGGAGCTTCGCCGGCAGCTGCTCCCGCTCCTCCACGAACTTCAGGCCGGCCACCTCCTGCGGCCGCAGGAGCGACGACTCGTCGATCTTCGCCGCCCCTATCTCCACGAGCCTCAGGGCTGTGTAGACGGGGAGTTGGACCGCGGTCCCGGCCTTGTAGGGCCCGAGGCCCATGAACTGGGGCAGATCCTTGACTATCTGGATCCTGATCCTCTGCGACTCGGCGAGGCCGACGACGACAGGCATGGAGGCCCCGGCGCGCCCGGTTATAAACGTTCCCTTCCCCGCGCCCGAAGAGGCTAGATCTATAATTTAGAAAATGTTTTTATTCTTGTCATTACGCGCCCTCCATGAACGCGGAGACGCTGGCCAGAAAGCCGCCGATAACTGTGTCCACAAAAACCACGTTGAAGGACGTCGCCAAGATCCTCACCGAGAGGAAGATAGGCTTCGTCGTCGTCGTGGACGAGAAGGCCCCCCAGAACCCGCTGGGGGTGATATCCGAGAGGGATATAGTGAGGGCCATAGCCACAGGCGTCGACCTCAACACGACGGCGGAGAAGTACATGACCTCCCCCGTCATAACCGTGGAGGCGTCCGAGCCGCTCTGGAAGGTCGCCGAGGTCATGAGGACCCACAACATAAGGCACGTCGTGGTGACCAAGGGCGGGAAGCTGTACGGCGTTATATCCATAAGGGACCTCATAGGCGAGGAGAGCACGCTACGTAGCCTGATAGAATACGGCGAGGTCGAGGAGAGGGGGCCGGCCGCCGACTGATCTTAACCGATCCCCTTTTTTAGTCCTGAGGCCCAGCCCTCTGTGGTTCGAGACGACGTATAGATGCCCCAGCTGCGGGGCCCCGCTGGTATATATCGAGAAGGGCGGCGCCGCCGTCCTTAAATGCCAAGCGTGCGGCGGATCCGTCTGGACCGAGCTACGCGAGGCGGGCAGATTCGTCGTGGGGGGCCGGCTCGAGTGGCGTAGGTTCATGGAGTTCCTCTACGCCGCGTATGCCTACCGCCTGGCCATGAAGGCCTAAATACCGGGCATCAGCCCCCTCCGTGGACATCTCGTCGTTGCCCATACCGCCCGAGCTGAGGGACGCCCTGAGGAGACGGGGCGTGGAGAGGCTGTATCCCCCCCAGGAGGCCGCCGTGCGCGCCGGGATCCTGGAGGGGGCCAACGTGGTGATGGTCACGGCCACGGCCTCCGGGAAGACTCTGCTGGCCGAGGTGGCCGCGGTGAAGACCGCGCTGGAGGGCGGCATGGCCATATTCACGGTGCCCCTCAAGGCCCTGGCGTACGAGAAACAGCTGCACTTCTCCCACTACGGCGATCTGGCCGACGTGGCCGTCTCCACCGGTGAGTACGACTCGGACGACGCATGGCTCCACAGATACGACGTGGTGATCACCACCTACGAGAAGCTCGACAGCCTCCTGCGGCATAGGCCGAGCTGGCTCAACAAGGTGGGCCTCATAGTTCTCGACGAGATACACTACGTGGGGGACCCCAAGAGGGGGCCCGTCCTGGAGTCCATAGCGGCTAAGGTCAGGTACCTGGGCCTCAAGGCGCAGGTGGTGGCCCTCAGCGCCACAGTGGGGAACCCCGACGCCCTGGCGAGGTGGCTCGGGGCCAAGCTGGTCAAGTCCGACTGGAGGCCGGTGCCGCTGATGGAGGGGGTCTACGCCGACGGGGCCATCCGCTACGCCGATGGCAGCGAGAGGCGTATATCCAAGGGCGCCGACCCCGAGGTGGCGCTCGCCCTAGACGCCGTGGAGGGAGGCGGGCAGGCCTTGGTCTTCGTCAACAGCAGATCCGCCACCGTGGCCACCGCAAGGAAGATAGCGGAGGCCGTGGCGGCGAGCGGCAGGGAGCTGATCGACCCGGAGGCCGCGGCCGATCTTGCGAGGAAGGTCGAGGAGTCCGCGGCGAGCAGGATAATCGGGAGGGAGCTGGCCGAGGTGGTCGCGAGGGGCGTGGCCTTCCACAACGCCGGCCTGGAGCTGGAGCTGAGGAGGATAGTCGAGGAGGGATTCAGAAGGGGCGTCATAAAGGCCGTGGTGTCGACCACCACGCTGGCGGCCGGCGTGAATCTGCCCGCGCGGAGGGTCGTGATAGCGGAGGTGAGGAGGTACGACCCGCTCACCGGCGTCGAGGAGATACCGGCCATGGAGTACAGACAGATGGCGGGGAGGGCCGGCAGGCCCGGCCTGGATCCCTACGGCGAGGCCATCGCCGTGGCGTCGAGCGAGCGGGAGGCCGAGTACATAATGGAGAGGTACATAAGGGGCGCCGTGGAGCCCGTGAGGTCGCAGCTGTTCTCGGACGTGAACCTCAGGTCCCACCTCCTGGGCGTCGTCGGGAGCGGCTACGCCAACACCGAGGACGAGGTCGTGGACTACCTCTCGACCACCCTCGCCTACATACAGCTGGGCCCGGCCGCGATGTCCATAGCCAGGAGCAAGGCGGAGAGGGCGCTGGACCAGCTGGTCGCCTGGGGCTTTCTGGAGAAGTCCGGAGACGCCTACTACGCAACGCCGCTGGGCAGGCTGGTGTCCCGGCTCTACGTGGACCCGGAGACGGCGGCCATGTACATAGATCTGCTTAAGGCCATGAGGGGGGACTCGCCGGTGGCGTATATATACCTCGTGGCCTCGTCCCCCGAGGTCCCCAAGATATGGCGCGGCCGTTTCGACAGGAAGACGGCGGCCGAGATAGCGAGGGCGTTCCCCCACATGAAGCTCGACGAGGAGGACGAGGAGTTCAGGCAGACCGTGAAGACCGTGCAGATGCTGTGGGAGTGGGCCAACGAGGCCCCCGAGGACAAGATATACGACAAATACGGCGTGGGGCCCGGCGACATCAGGGTATACGCCGACCTCTTCGAGTGGCTTGGGACCGCCGCCTCGAGGCTCGCCGCGGCGGTGGAGCTCCCCGAGAGGGCCCGGGGCGTGTTGAGGGCGACCTACAGGGTCGTCTACGGGGTCAAGGAGGAGCTGTTGGAGCTCGTGCTGAACCTGAGGGGCGTGGGGCGCGTGAGGGCCCGGGCTCTATTCCAGGCTGGATACAGGACCCTCGCCGACGTGGCGAGGGCCAGGCCGTCCGACATAGCCCGACTGCCGGGCTTCGGCGAGAGGCTCGCCGCGAGCGTCGTGGAGCAGGCCAGAGCCGCGTCGGGCTTAAAACAGGCCGAAGGTCTCTAGGAAGCTCCTCCACCTCCTGTACTCCCCGAGGAATCTCAGGCCCTCCTTAGTTATACACACGTCGGGCCCCCTCGTCACGAGCCCCCTGCTCTCCAGCTCGTCGAGCAGCTTCGCCAGCCTGTCGTAGGCGAGGTTGGCCTCGGCCGCCAGCCTCGTCTGGTTCACGCAGCCGGTCTCGAGGGCCGACAGCACGTCGGCTATTATCTCTATCCTACTTCTTTTCGGCCTCGGCATAGGTGGCGCCGGCCGCGAGGAGTATGGCGGCGAGGGTCCTCAAGATCAGCGCGAGCCAATAGACGTGGATCGCGGCGAGGCTGGCCGCCACGAGGAGGTACGCCACGCCGACGAGGAGGCTCGCCCTGCCCTCGAAATATCTATACAGCAGCACCGCGCCGACGTACGCCGCAAGCGCGGCGTCCACGGCCACGAGCACGCCGGCGCCGCGCAGATAGGCCGGAGGGGCCAGGAGGACGGCGTATGCCGCGGACGGCGTCACCGAGATGGCTATCAGCAGAAGCCCGGCCCCCATGATCTGATATGAGGATAGGAGGAGCGGCCCGAGGAGTCTGGGGACCCCGGGCGCGGTCGCCAGGCCCTCGAGCAGTAGGGAGAAGGCGAAGAGGATCTGCCCAGCCGCGAAGAGCCCGAGCCTCGCCTCCCTGAACGCCCTATAGGCCTGCGCCCCGCGGACTATCAGGTAGATGGAGACGGCGACGAGTATTAAGTCGGGGATGAGGAGCACGGAGAAGAAAAAATCTTACGATATTTGAGCAGTGGCGTTGCCGTAATATATCGTGGCCTGCGGCACCCCGAGCGGCTGCACCACAGCCCTGTAGAGCCCGCCGCGGTACACCACGAATATCAGGGCGTTGCCCGTGTACAGCCTCAAGGCGGCGAAGCTCGGGCCGACCATGCCGCTGGCGCTCACGACGCTGTAGGACTGCCCGCCGGCCTGCACAGAGCCGCTACCAGCCACGATGCTGGCAAAGGCGCTCTGGCCCCTCACTATGCCCACCAGATCCAGCTGCAGGGAGAGTTGGCTGGAGCTCATGGACAGAGTCAAGTTCTCGGCCACAGGCGGACTGCTCCAGTTCGCCGCGGCCGGCAGATGCCAGCCCGGCCGTCCCCACGCGGGCCCCGCCCCATGCCTCCATACAGGCGGGGGGACCGCTTTCGCGCCCTGCGCGCCGTATGCGCCCCGCCATGCGGCGTTGCCTATGGCCGTAGTCGCCGTCTGGGTCTGCGCGTACGCGATGTACGCCACAGCCGCCGCCAGAACTGCGGCGGCTATCGCGGCTATTTGGATCCGCCTCATGCCTTGGGAAAACCGGCGTCAATAAAAAAGGTGACTCACTTCTCGTGAGTGGCTACTTGGCCCTCAGCTGCTTGACCAGCTCCTCCAGCTCCCCTGCAAGCTCCTCCCTGGTCTGGGGGTCCAGCCTGCCCGCGTTCTCTCTGACGAACTGGGCCAGGCCCCTCATGTTCCAGACGGCTCCCCTCAGATGGTGGTCGAGCCACTCGTCGTAGCTAGGCGGCCAGCCTCCCATCCGCCTCCATCCCTTCCAGCCCACCACCCATCTCCATCCCTTCCACCACATGTATCGAAACAGATATCGGATATATTTAAATTTTTCGATATCGATTAGAGCCTAACCACGTCGTACCGCCCCACGACCTTCAGGAGGGTCGTCCTGCCCCGCAGCGCGGCCACCAAGCCGTCGAGCCCGTCGCCGACCTCGAGCTCCACAAGGAAGAAGTAATCCCACGGGGAGAGGCGCGTAGGCCTCGAATATATGAGGGACATGTTGATCCCCGCCGCGGCTATGGGCTCCAGAGCTCTGTAGAGGGAGCCCGGCGTGTTCGGCACGGCGAAGATCAAGGCCGCGTGGCGGCCTCCGCCGCCTCCCTCCCCCGTCGATATGACGGCGAATCTGGTGTAGCTCTCGGCGTCCTCCACGCCGCACTGCGCCTCGAACCCCTCGAGGGCCCGCGGCGAGGCCAGGGCCCCGCAGTCGTCGCACGTCTCCAGGGCTTTGACGGCCTCGGCGGTGCTGTTGGTGTAGACCACCTGCGCCCCCAGCGAGGAGAGCAGGCGGCGCGCCTGCGCTATCGCATGGGGATGCGAGTAGACCACACGCGGCGTTCCCTTCCTCGCGAGGCACAGCACTATCCGCATCTCCAGGACGGCCGATATGCGGACGGCCCGCGTGGCGAGCGAGTCGACGGTCTCGCCGACGGGCCCCTCCAGCGAGTTCATGAACGGCACCACGCCGAGGTCGGCGGATCCGTTTTCCACCATGGCGAAGACCTCCCCGATGGTTCTAGCCGCAACTAGGGAGGCCTCCGGCATGTAGGAGGAGGCCGCCTCCCACGTGAACGACTTCTCGGGGCCTAGATACGCCACGAGGGGCCTCCGGCGCCTCGATATAAACGAGGCCAGAAACGCGCCGAGCTCGCCGCCGATAGAGGGAGGCTCGGGGCAGGAAGCCCTCCTCTCGATCAGCTCGGCGATGCGCCGCTCCAGATCCCGAACCCCTCGCAGTCCATGGGATGCGGAAGGGCGGTGTTTATATAGATTCGGCTCCCCGCCGGTCGGGGCCTGCTGGCCGTCGAGCCGCGTCTCCCGCGCGGCTGCGGGAGCGAAGATATTATTTTAGGAGGTCGTTGCCCATATGGCGGGCTGGAGGATCGAGGCCTCCGGGGGATGCATCAGGCTTGCCGAGGGCGAGGCGGCCGCGGAGATCTGCAGGCTCCCGGGCGGCTATAGGGTCCGCTACGCCTCCGTCTCGGCCGAGGCTTACCACCCGGCGATCTGTACAGGGAGGTGGAGGACGCGGGCGGGAGGATCCTGGCCCGCGCGATCAAGCTGAGCGACTTGGTGGAGTTCGCCGTGAGCGGGGAGGGCGGAAGGGCCACTATAGTGGCCCCTGAGGCTGCGTTGAGGCAGGTATTCGACGACGCGAAGGCGGCCGTGAACGAGCTGGCGTCGAGGATAAAGGAGGAGCTGATCGACGCGCTGAAAGACGCCAGGTTGAAGTACGTCAACACCTACGGCGGGGTGTCCATGGTCGCGCTCGAGAGCAAGCAGGCCGCCGTCGAGGTCTTGGTCAGCGGACAGGAACAAGGCGTGTTGTTGAAGATCTCCAAGGCCAAGTCGGCCTATCTAAACGCCGTCTGGGCCGACGCCGAGGCCAAAGACACGGCGGCCAAGCTGGCCGGAGGCGAGGCGGAGCCCGGCCTTTTCCAGAAGTACGTAGAGACCAAGTTCCCCGAGAAGGCTCTGTAGGATCTACGCCGTAAAGGCCCCGCCTTTTTATGCGCCCCCGCCCGAGCACAGATTTATTAGTCTGTTCGAGCCATCCCATGGGAAGGACTTGGGCCGTGCTCGCCGCCGCCCTGGTCGCCGCGGCTGCCGCGACGCTCCTCATAATGAGCACAAGTAGGCCCCAGCAGAGCGCCGCCACGTCCACGACAGTCGCCGCGGCCGTCGCGACCCAGACCGCCGCCCGGCAGACCTCGACCACGACAGTCGCCAGGCTGACGACCACAACGGCAAGCCCCCCGCCGACCCGGCCCGTCGGATTTAACGCAAGCTACTACGAGGCTAACTACACGTTGACCTTGACGGCCAGCGCCGGCTCGATTTCCGTGGAGATGCGGGGGTGGTGGCTCCTGGGCGTAGGGCCCTTGGGCAACTACACCGTGTTATTCCTGACGGCCGAGATGCCCGGCGCCGGCGCCGTCGAGGCTGTATATAAGGCGGCGACCAAGGGAAACCTCACATACGTGGAGGCCTGCTCGGAGGGCAGATGCGTCGGGAGGATAGAGCCGATAAACTCGACAGAGCTGAGGCTCTTCGCGGACCTCATCAACGCCACCAGAGCAACAGGCAACTGCTCCTATCTCAACTACACAGGGGTGGAGCTTGAGGGGGGCGGGAACATATCGACGGGCGCCCTCCCGGGCCTCGGCGGGCTCCTCAACGGCACCGGCAACTACACGGCTAAGGCCTGCGTGGCCTACGGCATCCCGCTGACCGCGTCGGCCACGATGCGGATCAACATGAGTCTGTACAACCGGACGGTCGCCCTACAGGTTTCGATCAGGCTGTCGGCCACGAGGATAGGGCCCTACGTCCCCGAGCGCTACAGGCAGTTGCTCTCAGAGGCTGAAGCCGCCGTGGAGAAGTCGAGGGGAGGGGCGGGCTACTAGCCGCCGGCCGCCTCAACGAGCCGTTCGGCTTATATATTCAGTGCGGCCTATATGCCGTGAGGATAGACCCGTCTCTCTGCATAAGGTGCCGGGGGACCAAGATGTTGTGCGGACTCCCCTACTGCCCCGTCCTCGTCAAGGCCAGGGCGAGGACCTACGTTGAGGCCGTCGCCGGGAGGTCGTCGGTGGCCGGCTCCTCCCCGCCGAGCGTCTTCGTGGGGAGGGTCGGATGGCCCCGCGTCAGGGTCTACCCCTCGGTGCCCCCCGTGGAGGGAGACACGGCGCAGCTCGAGGACCCCCGGGCCTGGCTCTCCATGGAGCTCGAGGAGTTCCTCGCGTCGCGGCTGATCTTGGCCAGGGGATCCGCCGAATTCGACGTGGACTCGGCGCGGAGCCCCGGCCGTCTGCTCCACGACGTGCAGGTGCTGGCCCTCTCGCCGCGCCCCGCGGACGTGGAGCTGGACCTCAAGAAGCCCCTGAGGGCGGAGCCGGTCCTCGACGAGCACTCCCCTCCCTTCGGGCCGGCGTCCCCCCTGCGGTCGCTCCGCCTCGGCTCTCTGCCGCCCCCCGAGCGCGTCGTGGAGCGGGCGTTCTCCGATGCGGACTACCCCGCCGGCGAGGCCGTGTGGAGCCTCTACAGGTCCGGAATCGACGTGCACCGCATATCCAGGCTGCTCAGCGTGGGGGCCCTGGGGGTCGCCCGGCGCCGGAGGCTCGTGCCGACTCGGTGGAGCATAACGGCTGTGGACAAGCAGATATCGGACAGACTGCTGGAGGACGTGCGGCGCATGCCTGAGGTGGATAGGTACCTCGTCTTCGTCCGGAAGACGCGCGGGAACACGTTCGTGGGGCTCCTCGCGCCGAGGGGCTTCATGTACGAATGGGGCGAGGCTTGGTGGCCCGGCACCGCCTGGAACTACTTCGGCGGGGCGCCGGAGGTGGAGGTGGACTGGGAGGGGCCTCGGGGCAGGTCCACATATCCCTCTATAGGCGGCTGCTACTACGCGGCGAGGCTTGCGGCGGCGGAGGCCCTTAGGTCCATGGGGAGACAGGCGGCTGTGGTCCTCTGGCGCGAGATATATCCCGGCTTCGACCTGCCGATCGGGGTGTGGTTCGTGAGGGAGAACGTGAGGGCGCTCTTCAGGGAACGGCCCGAGAGGTTCGACGACCTGGGGGAGGCTCTGGCCTACATGGCGTCGCACCTCCGCCTGCCGCTAGACGTCTGGCACTCCAAGTCGCATCTGGTGAAGATATTGAGGTCCCCCAAACTTTAAAATCCCCGCTCCGGAGCCCGTGTGGATCTTAAGGGCGTCACCCTCGTGTACGGCAGGCCCGGCACGGGGAAGACGACGCTGGCGGCCCACATAGCCGCAGAGAGGCTGAGGAGAGGGGAGGAGGTCCTCTGGGTCTCCTTCTACGAGGACCGGGATCTGTTGCTTAAAAACGCGGCTGCCCTCGGCTACGACCTCAACAAGGCCCATATATGGGACGCCGTTCTGGCCAAGGCCGAGGACGTGTTCAACTACATAATTGCGCTGACGACCGAGGAGGGGCCTTCCCTCCTCGTGCTGGACTCCATAAGCCAACTGCAGGGCCTCGACGTGAGGGGCCATCTGACCAACGTCATGTATAGGGCCCTCAGGCCCACGGGCGTCGACGTGTTGCTCACGGCCGAGGAGGAGGAGGCAAACCCGCTTAGCTACATAGCGGACAACATAGTCCACCTCGTCAGGAAGGTCTCGGAGAGGGGCGTCGCGACCCGCTACATGGACTTCGAGAAGATGCGGGGGAGGCCGGCGGGCTTCGTCAAGGCCTTCGAGATAATCGAGGGGATAGGCCTAGTCCTGCTGGATGAGCTCAAGCCGGCGAGAAGGGGGGCCGGCCGGCCGTTGGCCACCGACACGTGTATGGACAGGCTACTGGGGCCGCTGGAGCCCGGCTCGGTCACCGTCTTCATAGCGCCGGCCTCGGCGACGTACCTCAAGTTCTTAGCCATGCTGGCGGCCAACGTGTCGAAAAGAGGCGCGAGGGTGCTCTTCGCCGCCAGGAGCGTCGATCCCCTGCGCTTCAGCGCCTACGTCGAGAGGCTGGGCGGCAAGGTCGTCGCGAAGGGGATGGAGGTCCGGCCGGAGAGATATTGGTGGCTTACCTACGGCCTCCACAAGGCGCTTGAGGAGGTCCAGCCGGACGTCGTCATCACGGACTGGCTTGACGTGGAGTTCGCCTTGCTCGGACGCGACCTGGCCCTGGAGACCTTCAGGAGGAATTCCTCCCTGTTGAGGGAGGCCGGCATCCCGCTGATAGTCTCGGCCGTAGAGGACAGAGGCCTCTCGGTCTACGCCGACAACGCTGTGATGTTCGCCGAGGAGGGCGGCGCCCTCTACGCCAGGCCCCTGAAGGTGTCCAGCTTCGAGGCGACCGCCGATAGGTGCAAGGCCGAGCCTCCGTGAGGATAGTCGAGATAAGGACGGCGCGGGGGCTGGCCAGGTCCGGCCTCCCCGAGTACGACTACGCCCTGAACCCCTACCTGGGCTGCCTGCACGGCTGTAGGTACTGCTACGCGAGGGATTTCACCAAGGGGGAGCCCGGCGACCTCTGGGGGGAGGTAGTCTACGTCAAGGTGAATCTGCCCGACGTGCTGGCCCGAGAGGTCAGGACCGCCAGGCCGGGGATCGTCGGCATGTCGACCATCACAGACCCCTACCAGCCCGTCGAGGCCAGGTACAGGCTGACGAGGAGATCCCTCGAGATCTTGCTGCCGGCGGGCTTCAGGGCCTCCATACAGACCAAGTCCACCTACGTCCTGAAGGACATGGACCTCCTCTTCGTCCATAGGGATAGGGTCGACGTGGGCCTCACGATCACCACGTTCCGCGGGGACGTCGCGCGCCTGCTGGAGCCCGGGGCGCCTCCGCCTAGGGCCAGGGCGTACGCGCTCCACGTCCTCTCGGAGCTCGGCGTGAAGACCTGGATATTCCTGGGCCCGTTGATTCCCGGCGTGAACGACGGGGAGGGCGACTACGCGCCGATCCTGGAGATCGCCAAGAAGACCGGCAGCGAGGTGATCCTCGACAGATATAGGCCGCGGCCCGGCGCCGACTCCATGCTGGCCGCCGTCGGGATAACGGCGAGGCCGGACCGCAGCTGGTGGGAGGCCAAGTCCCGCGAGATAGAGGCCAGATGCGCCGACCTGGGCGTCGTCTGCAGGACGGCCGAGGAGGAGTGGCGGGCCGCGAGGGAGGCCAGGCGGGGGCGGGGCCTCGACGAGTTCCTATAGCCTCGCCTCCGGCCACTTGATGGCGAACTGCAGCTGGGCCAGCGTCCCCACCATCAGGTCGGGCCTCTGATCCGGCGACCTCGGCTCGCTCCGCTTATCCCTATAGACTATGACCGTGTACATCCCCGCCTCCCTCGCGCCTGGGACGTCCGCATAGGCCTTGTCTCCGACGTATACGGCCTGCCAGGGCCCCAGCCCCAGCTTGGCCAGAGCGAAGCTGAAAGGCGTGGCGCTGGGCTTCGTGGAGCCCGTGTCCTCCCCGGCCACCACTATCACGTCGAAGAGCTCTAGAGGCACGCCGCTCCTCCTCAGCCTCTCCCTCTTGAGCCCCGGCACCCCGTCGGTGTCGGTCACTATCCCGAGCTTCACCCTCCTCCTGAGGAAGTGGAGAAGCACCAGCGTGTCCTTGAAGAGCCGCGACGCCCTCGCGTATTCGGAGAAATACATATCCGTGAGGGACGCGCCTATCTCCTCGTCGTAGAGCAGGCCGAGCCTCTTGAACAGCTCCCGCCACCTCTCATCCCGTGAGTATATCTGCCTCTCGTCCATCTCCTCGTCTATCTGCGCGATCATATCGGCGGTCTTGTGGAGCCTTACGCCGTACCTCTCGGTCAGGAACTTGGCGACGGCGAACTGCGCCCTCTTCTTCGCGTCGGAGTCGTCCACCAGCGTGCCGTCGAAATCCAGCAGCACCGCCTTAATCACGCACCATCTAGTGGCGAGAAATAAAAAAGTTGGCCGTCGGCCGAAGCCATATTTCGGCTGCGTCGGCGCGAGGCGCCTCCGCGCCTCAACTCGGGCGGCGGGGACGGGCTGGGCTGAGCGCCGTCGGCCGTAGGCGCGGCGAGTCGGCTACGTGCGGCGGTGGGCGGCCGGCTCCGCATACAAACTACCTTTTTAATGGAGGCCTCTCGAGATGCCATGTCGGAGGGCTGGGAGGCTAGGCTGGAGCCCTTGAGGAGGCGGGTTTTCTTCGTCCTCGCGTCGTCCTTTAGGAATATCAAGAAGCTTCGGTGGGGGCCCGACGGATCCCTCGAGGTGGAGGCGCGGGAAGGCGCCGTGCTGTTCTTCAAGGACAGGAAGGGCTCCGCCCTAGTTCTGTTGGACGGGCGGCCCTATTTCGGCCTCGACGCCGCCCACGTCTACGTCCCTCTCCCTCCTGGCAGACATAGGGTCGAGCTGAGGATGACGCCCTACGCCGACTTCGGCCAGAGGGTCGGCGCCAGCCCGGGCACGCCCATCTACGCCGAGAGGGACGAGGAGGGGTTCAGGCTCTGGGCCTACGCCGCGACCGCGCTGGAGCTGGCAGAGGCCCTCGGCCCCGGCAGACAGGCCGAGGAGATACTCGACGTCCTCGACTCGGCCTTGAGGGGGCTGTTCCTCGGCGTCTCCCTCGACCAGATAGAGGCGGCCCTCCTCATCGACAGGAGGTACTCCCATCTGTTGGACTATCTGCCCGACGGCCTCTCGCCCGACGCCGCCGGCTTTAGGGAGGCTAGGCCGGATTTCGGGAGGGCCTTGTCGACCCTCCGCGAGGGCCTCGCCGAGTTGAGGCGGCGCTATGGGAAAGACGGCGTCCTGGCCGCGTTCGGCCACGCCCATATAGACGCGGCGTGGCTCTGGAACTTCGACGAGACGAGGCGGAAGGTCGAGAGGACCTTCTCGACGGTCCTCACGTTGATGTCGAGGCGGAGGTTCCGCTTCCTGCAGAGCAGCGCGCTCTACTACGAGTGGGCCGAGGAGGCGGGTCTGCTGGGCCCCATAAGGGACGCCGTCGAGGGCGGCCTCTGGATCCTCGCGGGGGGCTACGTGGAGCCCGACACAAACTTGGTCTCCGGCGAGTCCCTGGCCAGGCAGATGCTGTACTCCCAGAGGTACTTCCTCCAGAGGTTCGGCCGCCTCGCGGAGATCCTCTGGCTCCCCGACACCTTCGGGTTCTCGGCCCAGCTGCCCCAGATAGCTAGGCTGTCCGGCTTCAAGGTGTTCGCCACACACAAGGTCGCCTGGAACGACACCAACAAGTTCCCCTACAACGAGTTCCTCTGGGAGGCCCTCGACGGCACCGCGATTCCGGCGGTCGCCTTCGGCTTCGGCAGGGGCGGCTACAACTCGGACTTCACGGCCAAGTCGGTCCTAGAGCAGGCGAGGTCTTGGAACGGCGGCGGGCCGGTGCTCTACTCGTTCGGCTGGGGCGACGGCGGCGGGGGCCCCACGGAGGAGATGTTGTACAGGGCTGAGGCGGTGGACGAGATGCCTATATTGCCCCGCGTCCAGTTGACAGGCCCCTACGAGCCCAGGCCCGCGGCGAGGTGGCGGGGGGAGCTCTACGTGGAGGTGCACCGCGGGGTGTACACGTCGCATGGCAAGATGAAGCGGCTGCACGCAGAGGCCGAGCGTTGGCTGAGGGAGGCCGAGCTCTGGAGCGCCCTGGCCGGCCTAGACTTCGACCCGCGCCCGTTGTGGAGGATCCTTCTGAGGGATCAATTCCACGACGTGCTGCCCGGCAGCGCCATAAACGACGTCTATCGCGCCGTCTATGCGGAGCTGGAGAAGGTCGTCGCAGAGGCCAAGGCGCAGGCCCAGAGGGCGGCCGAGGCGCTGGCCGGGCGAGGCGATTCCCTCCTTGCGTTCAACTCGCTCCCGTGGAGGAGGGTCGAGTACGTGGACGCCGAGGTCCCCGGCTGCCAGAGAGTGGAGGGAGGGTGCCTAACGCCCGTGGAGCTGCCGCCGTTGGGCTACGCCGAGGTTAGGCCGATCGACGTAGGGGATAGGGCGATCGCCGCGGCGTCCGGCCGCGACTTCGTCCTCGAGAACAGGAGCCTTAGGGTCGTCGTCGACGGGGCGACCGGCGCCATCAGATCCATATACGACAAGGAGGCGGGCAGAGAGGTGTTGAGGGGGGAGGGGAACGTGTTGGTGGCCCACGAGAACATACCGACGTGGGACGCTTGGGACGTGGAGCCCCGCTTCGATAGGTCCGGCGTTAGGGCGGGCTTGGAGAGGGCCGAGGTGGTCGAGCAAGGGCCGTACAGGGCCTCCCTGAGGCTGGTCTTTAAGTTCCTGTCGTCGACGGTGGAGGAGCGCATAAGCCTCTACGCCGGGAAGCGCCGCGTGGAGATGGCGCTGAGGACCTCGTTGAGGGATAGGGAGAGGCTCCTGAAGCTCTGGTTCGACTTCGACATAAACGCGGACAAGGCCACGTTCGAGATACCCTTCGGCAACGTCGAGAGGCCCACGACGACGAACACCAGCTGGGACATCGCCAGGTTCGAGGTGCCGTTCCTCCATTGGCTCGACGTGTCGGAGGGCGACTACGGGGTGGCCGTGCTCTCCGACTCCAAACACGGGGCCGCCGTGAGGGGCGGAAAGGTCGGCATAAGCATAGCCACGACGCCTGTGTTCCCCGACCCCCTCGCAGACGCCGAGGAGAACGAATCCCTGATAGTGGTGGAGCCTCACTTAGGCGATTGGCGCTCCGCCTCTGTGCCGCGGGAGGCCTACTCGGCCATATGGAGGCCCCTCGTGGTCCGCGGGAGGGCCGGCTCCGCGTCCTACGGGGAGCTCCCCCAGGAGAATCTCCTCCTTGAGTCGGCGAAGAGGGCCGAGGACGGCGACGGCTTGGTCCTCAGAATATACGAGGCCTTCAACAAGAGGGGCAAGGCGACCCTCAAGCTGTGGCGCGCCCCCTCGGCGATACGCTCCACCGACATCCTCGAGAGGGGAGATGTGCCGCGCGAGATATCCACATCAGGCAGCACTGTTGAGTTCTCCTACAGGAACTACGAGATAGTAACGCTTAAAATCTCGTTGTGATGCATATACTGCCCTCGCCCCGCGAGAGGCCCGTGGGGGCCGCCGTGAGCGGGAGCTCCCTCGCAGCGGCGCATGAGGATTAGGTTCGACGTCCTCTACACCCCCTACGAGGTCCTCCACGACGTCGTGTTGGAGATAGAGGGCGGGCGCGTGGCCTCCATAGGGGGAGGCCGCTACGACGTGGACTTCAGAGGCTATATCGCGGCGCCTGGGCTCGTGGACACCCACACCCACGGCTGTTGCGGCATAGACTTCACCTCGTCGCCCGAGAGGCTGGGGGAGCTCGCCGCCGCGTATCTGAGATACGGCGTCACGTCGATTCTGCCGACGACCGTGACGGCACCCCGCCCAGTCCTCGAGAGGGCTCTGGCGGCTGCTAAGGCCTACGGAGGCGGGGGCGCGAGGGTGTTGGGGGTGCACATGGAGGGGCCCTTCATAAACTCGTCTAGACGCGGCGCCCAGGACGCCCGGCATATAAGGCGTCCGGATCTGGACGAGGCCAGGGCCTACGCGTCCACGGGCGTCCTCAAGGCGATGACCCTAGCGCCCGAGCTGGACGGCGGGCTGGAGCTGGTGTCTGCCTTGGCCAGATGGGGGGTTGTGCCCAGCGTGGGCCACACCGACGCCGACTACGGGACCGCCAGGGCGGCCGTGGCGGCCGGCGCCTCCAGGGCGACCCATATATTCAACGCCATGAGGGGGTTCCACCACAGAGAGCCGGGCCCCGCCCTGGCCCTCCTCCGGTCGGAGCACGTATACGTCGAGTTCATAGCCGACTTAGTCCACCTGGCCCCCGAGGTGGTGTTGGCCGTGCTGGACGTCGCCGGGCCCCGCGCGGTGGCTGTGACGGACTCCATAGCCGCGGCGGGCCTAGGCGACGGCGTATATAGGCTGGGCGACGTCGAGGTGCACGTGGAGGGGCCTAGGGCGGCTCTCGCGGACGGCACCATAGCGGGGAGCGTCGCCACCTTGGACCAGGCGGTAAGGAACCTGATAGGCCTAGGCGTCGACCCGAGACGCGCCTTGGCCGCGGCCACGATAGCCCCGGCCAGATCCCTCGGCCTTCTGGACCTCGGCTGCCTCAGGCCCGGATGCGCCGCCGACGTGGCCGTCTTCGACAGGGGCTTTAAGCCGGCGGCCGCCGTGGTGGGCGGACAGCTCCTCTGGAGTGTAACGTGAGTGTTTCTAAGGTAGAGTCAGCTGAATTTGATATATATCGATTATTTACTTATATATCAACATAGGCTCATTTACCTATATATCGAGATGTTTTCAATAAAAACAATTCAATCTGTATTTAAATAAAATCCATTTTATGTTTAAGCAAAAGGTTTTTATAGCCGCATCCATAGGCGGTTGATGATCGCCGACGAGATATGCGACAGCATCCCGGACGCTAAGGAGCGAGCCAAGTGTAGGGAGAGGGCCGCCAGGGTCCTATGGAACTTGCTGGTATCCTTGGGGCGCGTATAAGGAGGCGGCCCTCGGCCAGGTGAAAACGTCAACGCTTTTTGGGCGGCCAAAGCCCTTTCCTCTTCCTCTCGGCTAGATAGACGAGCCAGACGGTCGGGCTGCTTATGTAGTATTGGAGCCCCACGTTCCTCCCCTCGATCGCGTCTATCCTGGAGTTTATGTTCCACGGGTCGAGCTCCGATATGGTCCTCCACTCCCTCTCGGCCACGTCCCAGCCCTCCCTCTCCATCCCGCGCAACAACATATGGGCGGCCACGGCGAAGTTCACCCTGGTCCAACAAGAGCGCAGCTGGTCGGTCTCTCTGTCCACCTCGCCCTCGAGGGTCATCGAGTTGGGCACGCAGTGCCTGGAGGCCTTCATGCCCAGCTCATAGATGGACCTCAACGCGGCCTTCGCCCTGTCCTCGGGGACTATCGGCGGGAGGTCCAACATGTCGCACCAGAACTGGCCCAGCAGCTGGGAGCTCATGCAGGTGTCCTTGCGCCTGGCGCCGTCGACCCACGCCGAGTAGCACCTGCCGTTCCACAGCCCCTCGAAGGACCTCTTCCCCCTCTCCAGACATTCCAGATACCTCCCGTCGACGGATAGGCCGAGCCTCTCCGCGGCCTTTACATACGCCGTCAACGCACACAGGAAGAGCGAGGCCACGTAGGAGGCCCTCCCGTACATGTTGGAGCCGTCGTACGAGTTGTCGTTCCTCCCGCGGGAGTCCGGTATACAGTCGCCGTCTCTGTCCAACGACATGAGCCAATCCACGGCGTCCTTCATGGCCTCTATGTTCCTCCGCAGTATCCCCAGATCGCCCGTGTAGTAGTAGTCGCGGTATATCATCAGGACCCAGGTGGACGCCAGGTCCTTCCACGGTGTTATGTACGTGGCGCCGTATATGGGATCCTCGAGGCTCTCCTCGCCGTAGTCGTGGGGGATCTCGCCCCCTCTCCTGTACGCCGCGAACATCTCGTCCGCCTTGACTACTAGGTCTGGGAAGAGCTCGAGCAGGGCGAACCCGGCACCGTCCCACGTCATGGAGCCTATTGTGTTCATCAACGGCGCTATCCACGGCGTCTCGTATAGGGCGAATCTCCCGTCCTTAGTCAGCCAGGACGTGGCCGAGAGCACGTAGAGGCTGTTGAGCAGGGCGTCCCTCAGCCATCCCTCGGCCTCCACGTCGAGCCTCGGCTCGAGCCTCTCGCGGAGCCCGTACTCGGCGATGCTTACGGCGTCCGGGAACCAACTCTCGTAGTAATGGCCGTAGGGGTAGTGGTAGGGCCTCCCCCTCGCGTACCAGGAGAGGACGAAGAGCCCCTCGCCGTCGATCTCCCTCCACACGACGCCCGCTATCTCCTCCCTCGCGTACTTCTCGATGTAGTAGTGGCCGGGGTCCTCCGCCTCCCTCAGCCTGTAGAAGACGGATACGTCCTCCGTCATTCCCCTCGTCTCCGCCGGGACGTAGACCGAGTAGCCCGCGTAGGTCCTACAGCCGTCGCAGCCTATGAATATCTCGCCGTGGGCCGGGTCGGACTGCGAAGACCTTAAGTTGGTCATGACGACGCCCGACAGAGGGCCTCTACGCACCGAGAAGTTCGCCCTTCCGTACCTTCTGCCGGTCACGTTGGGGAACGAGAGGGCGACCGCGCCTCTACCCCTTATCTTGAAATATATGAGGGGGAGGGAGGAGCTCCGTAGGTCGCGAGGTATTATGGGGGAGTATATCTCGACCTCCTTTATGGGCCCCTCGAAGGCGTACTTGATCTTGGGCCACACGGCGTCTACGTCGACTATCTTGGCCCTGGAGTACCGCGGCGGCGTCTCGACGTTTCTGCCGGGGTTTCCCTGCAGGAACAACGGCTCTTCGCCGAGAAGCACGAGGTGGAACCCGCGGACGACCCTCATCGGGTTGGACCAGTCGTTGAACATCGCCAGTCTGTCTATGGTCAAGTCCGCGTCGAAGGCCGCGTAGCCAGCGCCTATGCCGCCTATGGGAATCGACTGCCCGGGCTTCGGCCTCATGGGGCCATCGACGCGACGAGTTAAAACGATGCAGTGTATACATTACCGCGCGTGGTAGTCCAAGGTCTCCCCCTCTCTGGGCGGATATAGGTCGAACCAACCGCCGTTCCTGACGCCTATGCCCGGCGCATCGGGGACCTTGATGGCCCCGTCCTTGAACTCCACCGGCGCGGCGAACGGCTCCTGCACCGGCGGCGTCGGCGAGATCTCAACCATGGACTCGTACGGCAGCGTCGCCACGAAGTGGACGGCGACCAGCGTGTTGACCCAGAGCGAGTGGGGCCGGGAATGGGGCACGACGACGGCGCCCAACGCCTCAGCCAGCCCCGCGACCTTCGCCATCTTGCCCAGACCGCCCACCTTGGCCGCGTCCGGCTGTAGTATCGAGGCGCCGCCCTCCTCGACGAGCTCGGCAAATCCCCTCAACGTGTACTCGTTCTCGCCCGCGGCTATGGGTATGGACGTCTGCCTCGCGAGGCGGCCCAAGGCCTTGTAGTCCTCCGGCGGCCATATGGGCTCCTCCACCCAAGCCAGCTCGTACCTCTCCAGCTTCCTCAACACGCCGACGGCAGATCCAGGGCCGAGAGTGGTGTTGAGGTCGACCATGAGCTCGAAGCCGTAGCCAAGATCCCCCCTTATCTTGGCTACGCAGTCCACCACCTCCTCCCCGTGCTGGTGGAGCTTCACGGCCTTGAAGCCTCTGGCCAAGGCGTACTCGACCACCCTCTCCACGTCGCCGCAGCTCCTGTATCTGGCCAAGCTCGCGTAGGCCTTGACCCAATCCCTCCTCTTGCCGCCGAGAAGCTTGTGGAGGGGCTGCCCCAGGCTCTCGGCCAATAGGTCGTAGACGGCCACCTCTATCCCGCCTATGACCGAGACGACCAAGCCGCCTCTGCCTATGGAGTAGGTGCGCCGCTCCAGGACCCCGGCCACCGCGCCGGGATCCGCCGGAAGCCCCACCACGTATTTGCCGAGCTCCTCGATGAGGGATAGATAGGGGCCGTAGCTGGACGTGTTCATGAAGACCTCCCCGACGCCGCAGATGCCCGAGTCCGAGCACGCCCTAACCAGGACCTGTCTGCTCCAGGCATCGGCCCACATCTGCCGCGGCTCTGTGGGGACCAACGGCACGGACAACGGAATCCCCTCTATCTTTGTTATTTTCATACGTGCTTCGACCCAGAAAACTTTTTAAGATCGTACGCCATCGATCCTTGCATGTTGCATGAAAAAGCGTATAGGCTTATACTAGAGGCGATTCTAGACGGGAGGCTGCCTCCGGGCAGGCTGTTGAAGGAGGAGCATCTCTCCGCCTGGCTCGGCATGAGCAGGACCCCCATAAGGGAGGCCCTCGCGCGCCTCGAGAGGGATGGCCTTGTGGTCAAGAGAGGGCGGTCGTACGCCGTCTCCTTCCTCAGCAAGGAGGACGTGCTCGAGATGTACGAGGTGAGGATACCCCTAGAGGTGGCGTCGGCCAAGCTCGCCGCGCTCCGCGCCCCCTCTCACGTCCTGGATAAATTGGCCGAGATAGTCTCCGCGATGTCCGCCGAGAGCTGTAGAGACGCGTCCCCCGATCCCCTTAGGCTGATGACCCTCGGCGGCGCGTTCCACGAGGTTATATCAGAGGGCGCCGGCAATAGGCACCTACGCGACAGCCTCAACAAGATACGCATGAGGCTTATGCCGGCCCGCCTGCAGGTCTTCCTCAACGTCTCTAGGAGGCGTCAAGAGGTGGAGGAGCACAAGGCCGTGTTGGAGGCCATAGCGTCGAGGAACCAAAGCGACGCCGAGTACTACATGGAGCTGCACGAGACCAACGTCTTGAAGTTCTTGAGGGATAACTTCGTCATCACGCGCTGATGTGCAGCCTTATCGGCGAGAATTCGTCGTGTTGGAGCACCTCGGCGGCCGTCAACCGGCCGTTCATCGCCTTGAAGGCGTAGTCCAAGATCCTCTCGCCCGCCTCCGCGACGCCTATCTTCAGGCTCAGCAGGTCGGACAGGTCGACGTCTATGTGCTCCGACATGGCCGCGGCGGTCTTGGGATTCGCCGTTATCTTTATGACGGGCACTATCGGGTGGCCCACCACGTTCCCCTGACCTGTCGTGAAGAAGTGCAGGACCGACCCCTTGGCGGCCACGAGCGTTATGAACTCTGCCGCGGCCGACGAGGTGTTGACGAAGCAGAGCCTGCCCTTGCCGGGCGGCAGAGGGTCCAGGTAGTCCAAGACGCAGGTTATGGGCTTCGTCCCCAGCTTCTGGATATTGCCCAGCGCCTTCTCCTCTATCGTGGATATCCCTCCCTTTATATTGCCCTCGGTCGGCTGGGAGCCTAGCATCTCGGCGCCCTCCGACTCTATCACGGAGACGTACTCCCTGTAGATCCTGTGGAACTTCTCCCGGAGGTCCGGGTCCGGTATACGCGACGCGACTATGTCCTCGGCGCCCGTCAGCTCCGAGGTTTCGCCGAACATGACCGTGGCGCCCATGTCCACGAGCCTATCCACGGCGACTCCTAGCGCAGGGTTCGAGGCCAGCCCCGACGTGGTGTCCGACTCGCCGCATTTTATCGAGGCGGTCAAGGCAGAGACGTCGACCTCGGTCCTCTGCCTCTCGCTGGCCTCCTGGACCATCCTGGCGGCCTTGCGCGACGCGATCTCTATGGCCCTCAGATCGCCGCGCCCCTCTATGGATATCGCCTCGACGGGCTTGCCTGTCCTCGCTATCATGTCGGCGATCTTGTTGGACCAAGAGTCGTCTATCCCCACCACTATGGCCGCCGCCACGTTCGGGTTTGAGCCGGTCCCGGCCAATATGTGGAAGAGGAGCTGTAGATCCCGGCCGAACTGGAGCCTGCCGTAGGGGTGCGGGATGGGCACCACGGACCTGACCAGCTTGGCTACGCCGAGAACGGCCGTATTGCTCAAGTCGTCGACCGGTATGGCCACGACGTGGTTCCTTATGCCGACGCGTCCGTCCTCCCTTATATAGCCCTTGAACGTCCTCATCGCCTCCCGAAGTTCCACCTCATGCTTACCACGTTGTGGACGTGGACGTGCTCCCCAGCCCTTATCCTCCTCGTGGCTCTGCCTATGGGCCTGCCGTACTTGATCGCGGCCTCGCCCTGCTCTATATCCCTCAGCGCTATCTTGTGGCCGAGAGGTATGTCCTCCAGAGCCTTGACCGTGGGCCCGACGGACCTATCCTCTAGGTATACGCCGGCCACCAACTCGCCGGCTTTTATGTCCTCGACGGCGACGCCCACGTTGTCGGCCTTGTTGTGTATCGCGAACTTAAAGGACATACAGCGACCCTCTCTTGTCCTTTATATGATTTCTTCTGCTTTCCACGATATACAATTATATAAAATATATAGAATAGTTTAAAAACAGGCGCCGTTGTTGATGCCATGAAGGTGCCCATAGGGGCGAGCTGGGTGGATAGGGACGAGAAAACCCCCGTGATAAACCCGGCCACGGGGGAGCCCGTGGACTACGTGCCGAGCTTGACCGTGGACGACGTCAGGTCGGCGATAGACGCCGCGTATGAGGCCCTGGACTCCGTGCAATCCCTCACCATAGCCAAGAGGGCTAGGCTCCTCCTGAGGGCAGCCGACATGATCAGGCAGAGGCTCGAGGATCTGGCGAGGACCATGGCCCTCGAGATAGGGAGACCCGTAAGGAGCGCGAGGCTCGAGGTGGAGAGGGCGGCGCAGATCTTCGAGCTGGCGGCCTCCGAGGTTAGGCGGGCCTTGACCGGGGAGTTCGTGCCGCTCGAGATGTACGAATGGCCCGCAGGCAACGAGAACAGGGTAGCCATGGTGAAGAGGGAGCCCGTGGGAGTCGTCGCCTCCATAACCCCCTTCAATTTCCCCGCGGCCAGCTTCGCGCACAAGGTGGCGCCGGCCCTCGCAGTTGGGAACACCGTGGTTCATAAGCCCGCCCCCAACGCCCCCTTGACCCAGATAAGGATGGCAGGCATATTGCTCGAAGCGGGGTTCCCGCCGGGGAGCGTAAACGTCGTGACGGGCGACCCCGTCAAGATAGGCGATGAGCTCGTCGCAAACGACAAGATAGCCCTCATAACGTTCACGGGCTCCGACAGGACGGGCTTGGGCGTCATAGCGCCGCGGGCCATATCCAGAGGCAAAAGGCTCATCATGGAGCTGGGCGGCAGCGACGCCATGGTGGTGTTGGAGGATGCCGATTTGGCCAGAGCCGCGAAGGCCGCGGTCTACGGGCGTTTCGACTACTCCGGCCAGTTCTGCAACGCCACCAAGAGGCTGATAGTGAGGAGGGAGGTGGCGGAGAGGTTCGCGGAGTTCTTGGTCGAGGAGGTGAGACGTCTGAAGGTCGGCGATCCCCTGGACGAGGGGACGGATATAGGGCCCTTGATATCGCAAGACGCCGTGAGGTCTATGAGGTCGTTTCTCGAGGACGCCGTGGCGAGGGGAGGACAGATACTGGTCCAGTTGAAGGCCCCCGAAAAGGGCTTCTACTTCCCGCCCACGGTCATAAGGCTCGACCTACGTTCAGGCGCCAGGTCCCTCAGGGAGGAGGTCTTCGGGCCCATTTTCCCCGTGGTGGTCGTCGAGGACGATGAGGAGGCCGTCGAGGCCGCCAACGCCACCGACTACGGGCTAGACGCCGCGATCTTCACCAGGGACTTCGCGAGGGCGTATAGGCTGGCGTCGAGGATAAAGGCCGGGACCATAATGGTCAACGACACGACGCGGCTTAGGTGGGACGCCTTGCCCTTCGGAGGCTTCAAGCGCAGCGCGGTCGGCCGCGAGGGCGTGTACCACACCATGTTGGCGATGACCGAGCTGAAGGTGATAGCATGGAGATTAGACTAGACGGCAAGACCGTATTGATCACGGGGGCCACGCACGGCATAGGCGAGGCCACGGCGAGGCTGTTCGCGGAGCTCGGCGCCAGGGTCGTCGGCGTAGGGCTCGACGAGTCTAAGGGGGAGGAGTTGAGGACCCGCGGCGTGGTCTTCAAGAGGGTCGACTTAACTAAGCGACGCGAGGTGCTCGACTTCATCAAGTGGTACGAGGAGGAGATCGGCGTGATCCACGTCTTGATAAACAACGCCTCCCGGAACTCCCGCCACACCGTGCTCGACACGGAGCTCGACGAGTGGGACGCCATGATGGAGCTCAACCTGACGGCGCCCTATCTCTTGTCCAAGATGGCCGCGAGGATCATGATGGCGAGGGGCATAAGGGGCAAGATAATAAACGTAGCCGCCATACAAGCGCACTTCCCGCTGGAGAGGTCGTTCCCCTACGTGACGGTCAAGGGAGGCCTCATAGCCATGACTAAGGCGCTCGCCGTCGATCTGGGGAGATACGGGATACAGGTAATCGCCGTCTCGCCTGGTCCCATATACAACAGATCGGAGGAGGTCCCGGCGGATCTGGACAGAAGGGCGGCGACTCTGTTGGGCAGAATGGGGCGCATGAGGGAGGTCGCCAACTTGCTGGCGTTTCTCGCGTCCGACTACAACACGTTCATGACTGGCAACGAGATAATAATAGACGGGGGACGCATAATAAGCAGAAGGCCGGACCCCGAGGAGATCACGGCGGGCGTTCTATGAAGGCGAGGCGGCTCGCGGAGGCGCCCGCCCAATCGCGACGTCGGCCTACGCCGATCTCGCCGATCTTCTGACGGAGACGACTATGTAGGCCAGAAAGGCCAGGGCCATCGCTATCACCATCAGGTCCACGTAGAGCGACGCTCCGCTGGAGAACGGGAGGGCGAAGAAGGCCAGTATCAAGACTATCACAGCCAGGGCGTAGCCCGCCCTGCCTTGCTCCGGCGTCATCTACGGAGCCTCGGGTTGACGATCTCATCTATGCCGTAGGCCAACTCCATCAACGCGACCATGTAGAGCGATATGAAGAGCACGGGGAAGAGGAGGTACCAGACGGCGTTTGTACCGTAGACGGCCCCGAGCTGTAGGGCGAAGTTTATCATGGCGCCCCAGTCGTAGCTCTTGAAGGGCAGCAGGCCGAGGTAGTAGAGGCCCACCGCGGCGTATATGGCGCCCTCCACGTTCAATATGAAGTTTATCCATATATAGGGGACGAGCGGCGGCATGATCTCGCGGAACAAGATATAGCCGGTCCCGAGCCCTAGGACCCGCGACACCTCTATGTAGGGCAGGTTCTTTATGGCGAGGACCTGCGACCTGACCGCCCTCGCCAAGCCCGTCCAGCCCGTTATGCTCAATATGCCGGCCAATATGAACGGGTTCTCGGTCTTCACCATGGTGGCCACTATCACCACGAGGAGGATGCCGGGTATCGTCAAGAGCGTGTCGGTTATCCACATGAGCACCGCGTCGACGTATCTTCCGACGTAGCCGGCGACTATGCCCACGGCGAGGCCTATAAGCGTCGTGAGGAGGCCGGCTAAAAAGCTCACCTCGAGCACGAAGGGCGCGCCGTTGACTATGTCGACCAATATGCCCTGCCCCGTCATGTCCGTGCCGAGCCATCTAGAGGGCGGCCAGGGCTGAGGCGGGAGGAGTATCTCCGACGGGTTCGGGAAAGACACAGGCCTATAGGGGAGCAGAACCGGGCCTATGGCGGCCATCACCACATACGCCGCCACCACGACGAGCCCGAACCTCGCCGATGGGTTCCTCCAGATGAGGGCCAGGGCCCTCCCCACGCCGGAAGCCCTCATCACCCTACCCTCACCCTGGGGTCTATCAAGGAATACGTCAGATCGGCCACTATCATCCCCACGGCGATCGCCACGACTATGATGAAGAGTATGCCCATGGCGAGAAGCCAATCGCTGTTGGTGAGCGCGTTGACGTAGAGGCTCCCCACGCCCGGATAGGCGAAGGTCTGCTCGACGAAGACGGAGCCGGCGAAGGAGAAGCCGATGGATATTATCAGGGAGGTGTAGAGGGGCAGCAACGCGTTGCGGCCCACGTATCTGCTCCTTATATAGCTCGAGGGCAGTCCGCGCGCCTCGGCGTAGGTCACGTAGTCCTCGCCCAGCTGCGATATCACGTTGCCCCTCATGGCCAGGGTCCAGCCGCCAAACGTGGCGAAGAACAGAGTGAATATGGGCATCGCCGCGTGGCGCAACACGCTGAGGATGAACGGCAGGTTGAGGCCCGGCGCGACGTTCACGCCGTAGGCGCCGGAGGTGGGCGCTATGCGTAGGTAGAAGCCGAAGAACATGAGGAAGAGCGCGGCGTAGATGTAGATAGGTATCGCCCTCTTGACGGTTATGAACTGAGTTAAGACTTGGTCCAACCTCCCGCCTCTGTTATACGCCATGAGCTGGCCCAGATAGACGCCCACGAAGAAGTTCAGTATATTGGCCGTAATCACTACGAATAGAGTCCAGGGGAGGGCAGATCCTATTAACAAGGTTACTGGCTGTATATATATTAAGGAAATACCCCAGTTCCCCCTAAATATATTGTATATATACTTCAAGACGTTTATAACGGGGTTCCCGTGAGGCAAGAAGGTCTCTAGGTATGCGACGATCTGTTCGTACTGTTGCTGGGATAAAGTTCCGCCCAGCAAGGAGCCCCTAGTCGCCACCAACCCGCCGCTCTGAGTCGGCGCTAGGCCTAGCTGGTTGAGCAGATAGTCTATCGGCCTCAGCGGGGAGTACTCGAAGAGTATATACGTTATTAATAAAACGAAAAATATAACAGATATAGCGATTCCAACTCTCCTAGCTATATATTTCCAATTCATAAAAAGAAAAGGTTTTGTGATTTATAAATTTATTTCCTCCGCAGAGCCAAAACGGCCACCACTATTATCACGACTATCAACAGGCCCATTACGCCCCATACCCAAGACGGCACGGCCGATACGGTGGTTGACACTGAGGCCGTCACCGTAACGGGCACCGTGGTTGTTGTGCCCGATACCACCGTTGTCGAGTAGGTCGTCGTCACCGTTACCACGGTCGGCGTCGTCGTGGTGGTAGTGGTGGGCGCCCCCGGCTTAACCGAGGTGACTATGCTCCACCAGAAGGGACCTGCTATCTCCAGGGAAGGCGTCTCGGACCAGACCCAGCTGTTGCTCGGCGGGAATTGGAAGTACTGGTTGTTGTACCACACCATGGCGTACGGCGTGTAGAGGTGTATGAACCACGGGAAGTTGTTGGCCAGCCAAGCGTATATCGCAATGCACTGAATCTGGGCCGTGTAGTTGCCGGGGGCTGAGCTGGAGCATATGCCCAGTATAGAGCCGCCGCCGAAGAGGCGAACCTGGGTCCCGGCGGGTATCACCGTGCCGTTGGGCAGAGTAATTGATATGGGCAGAGTCACAACTCCGTTCCAGTGGGTTATGTTTATGGGATAGCCCGTGAAGTAGCCGTTTACGGGGAATAGGCTCGGCACTATTATGGAGAAGCCCGGCGTCATGTAGCGGAATAGCAACGCGTACTTGTCGGCGTCTGTGGAGACCACCTTGGGCCACGTGCCCTCGGGGAATATGTAGATCGACGTGCTTATGCCGAAGTTGGTCAACTGGCTCGCTATCGTGGACAACACAGCCATTGTCTGCGGATTGGAGGCGTCGTTGGAGCTTACGTATATGGTCAAAGTGAACGGCTTCCCGTCGGGGGCGTACCAGACATTGCCCACCTTCTTGAAGCCGACCGATTCAAGTAGCTGCGCTGCCTTCTGCGGATCGTAGGTGTAGTTTATCAACGGCAACTGGGCCGTCTGGAAGTACTGGTCAATTACGGCGCGCGCTCCCGGGTTTATGGCGGGGGACACCAACGTATTGAGCGGCGTGAACGGCGGAGCTAGCGGCGGGCCGGCCGCCTGGACGGCGGCGTTTATGTCCATGGCGTATATCAACGCCTGCCTGACTTGGGTGTAGTTGATGTAGGGCCACAGGAAGTTGAAGTATAGGCCGAAGCCCGGCGCGCCCGTCAGCAGAACGTAGTGGTTGTAGGGGTTCTGGAGCAGTTGGGAGGCCACGCTCGGCGGGAACGACCCTACATAGACCGTTATTTGGCCGGTCTTGAGGGCGGGTATCAACTGGGCGGTCGAGCCGAATTGGTATACGACTATGTAATCTATCGCTATGTTCTCGGCGTTCCAGTAGTAGGGGTTCTTGCAGAGGACGTACTCTGCAGGCGTGACTTTACATACATAGAACGGCCCGTTCATGGGCGGCGGGAACTTGAACTGGGGCTTGTACTGCTTGAAGTACTGGAACATCTGCCTCGCGTACGCGGTGCCGTTTTGGATCTCGGCGGAGGTCCCCACGCCGAAATTAGCTGCGTACAAGATATTCCAATAATTTGATATGTTATCGACCAAGGGCTTCCATATTCTATAGTTTATAAACATCGGCAAGCCTCCATCACTTATTATATAGAATATTATTAGATTTGTGTTGTTTACAGAGAAAGAGCCCGGAGGCGCTAGGATGGAGCACGTATAGTTATTTATTACGGTCACGTTGCCCAACGCGTCGAAGAACAGCGCCTGTATCAAGTTCTGGGCCCAGACGTCCCAACACGTGAACGGAGTGCCGTCGCTCCAGCCGCTCTTGCGGAGGTGGATGGTTATGTTGACCCAGCCGGCCAGCGGGCCGCTGGTGATCCACTGGATGGTCCAGTTGTCCGCTAGGTCGGGTATCCACTCCCCGTTGCTGAGGTTGTACATGGCCAGATAGGCGTAGGTCAACCCGTACTGTTTCCAGGACGGGCTGAAGACGTTGGGGTTATAGCTCTCGTTGGAGAGGAGCGGCGTCGATGTGATTATGGCCGTGTATAGCGTGTTTTGAGGAGTCATGGGCGGCAGAGATTGGGCAGCCGCCTGATAGAGCGCCGCCGTGGCCGCCAGCGCAATCAATAATAGTAGGCCCGCTCTTTCCATGCAGCTTAGGTTCTGTCTAGCTTTTTAAATCTTTTCTATAATGTAAATATAAAATATATATTTGTATACATTTTATGCTTATATAGTTTTCGACATCGACGGGGCATGGTCAAGGTGAAGGAGGTGGGGAGGCTGCCCGTGGATCTGCCGGGTGGCCTCGCGTGGAATCCGGGCGTCGTGCTTAAGGAGGACGTGTTCGCCTTCCAGATATTGCCGGGCTCTAGAGGCGACTACGCCGTGTTGTACGCCAGAGGGGCCGTGGTGGCGTTGGCCGACAACGTGAGGTCTTTCGAACGCGACGTGGACTACTCCAACATAACGGGGTCCCAGATAGCGGGCGGCGTCTACTTCTTCGGCGGCGGGGAGGTCGCCCAGTACAACCTCTGGTCTCCCTGCTCCCACCCCACCGAGCTCTGCGTGCCTTGGATAGGCGTATACGACGGGACTCTGCGCGTCTTGAAGGTCCCCAGCGGCAGCTGCGCCAACATGAACTTGACGGGGGTCGCCTACGACGGCAAGCTCTACTACGCCGTGGGCGGCGGCAACTATCCTCCCTACGGGCCCGACGGCTTGATCCACCTAACAGGCGTCGTCGTGTTGGATAAATATTTCAGGATAAGGGGCTATGGGCTCATAGACGTGGTGGACACGGCCGGGAATAGGCTGGGGATGTACAGATCGGGGCCCAAGATCTACTCAGGCGGCTGGATCTACACCTTGGCCTACGACGTGGAGAGGAGGGGGGCCCTATATCTGGAGAGGGTTAGGTTTAGGCCGTCTCCCGACCTCTGCCAGAGGACTCCCTCCATGAGGCCCGAATACGTGTCCACGGTGGCGGAGGACTTCGACGGCAGCGCGGCGCCGGCGTTGGCCGACGACCTCTCGGCGGCGTATTGGGACGGAAGACACGTCAAGTGGAGGGATGCGAGGGTCGAGGCGCCGGCCACGCCCTATATCAGGATCGCCTCGGGGAGGCTGGTGGTGGCCTACAACGACGGCGGGGAGTTCCGCGTGGAAAGCCCGGTTAAGTACAGAAGCCGCGGCATGGGCTTCGTCGATTGGACGGGGGCGGCGATAGTCTTCGAGGGGTTCGGGAGGGGGTCCAAGATCTACTACGTGGACCTAGAGCTTTAGCGGCCTCCTGACGTCGGGCACGGACTCTATCAGCTGCCTCGTGTAGTCGGAGCCGGGGCTCTTGACTATCGACTCTATGTCCCCCTCCTCGACTATCACGCCCCTATGCATCACCACGGCCCTTCCGCCCCCCGCTCTGTAGGCGAGATACCTGGCTATGGCCAGGTCGTGGGTTATGAAGAGGAGCGCCATGCCGAGCTTCCTCTTGAGCTCGGCCAAGACGTCCAATATGCTTATCCTGAGCGACGCGTCTATCATGGTGACGGGCTCATCGGCGACCAACAGCCTCGGGCCTGTGGCGAGGGCCCTCGCTATGGCCACCCTCTGCCTCTGGCCCCCCGACAGCTGATGGGGATATTTATCCAGGAACAGCTGGGGCGGCTTCAGCCCCACCAGCTCCAACAACCTCAGGGCGGCGTCCTCCACGTCGTCGGAGCCCCAACGCCTGAGGGGTGCGGCGAGGGCCTCCCGCACCGTCAAGCTGGGGTCCAGGCTAGAGTAGGGGTCCTGCGGAACCCACTGGACGGCGCGGCGGAACTCGGCGTACTCCTTGCCCCTAAGCCTATAGATGTCGCGTCCTCTATACAGCGCCTGGCCCGACGTGGGCTTCTGGAGGCCCAATATGACCCTACCCATGGTGGTCTTGCCGGACCCGCTCTCGCCGACTACCAAGACGACGCCGCCGTCCCCTATGGTCAACGACACGCCGTCCAGCGCCTTCACCACTCGCCTCCGCAGGAAGCCGGCGCTCTCCTCGAAGTATACCCTGACCTCCCTGAGCTCCACTAGCGGCTCCATAGGAAACACGCCACCGATCTATCGTCTACCGAGCTCAACGCCGGCTCCCTCTCCCTACAGATCTCCTTGGCGTAGGGGCAGCGAGGCCAGAAGGGACAGCCCCGTATCTCCGCGACCATGCTGGGGGGCTCGCCCTGTATGGGCCTCACCGACGCCACGTCGGCGTAGAGAGAGGGTATGGACGATATAAGCGCCGATACGTAGGGGTGCCGCGGCTCGTAGAGGACCCCGTCGACGGGGCCGACCTCGACCACCTTCCCGGCGTACATGACGGCCACCCTATCGGCGAGCGAGGGCATGAGGGATACGTCGTGGGTTATGAGTATTATGGATACGCCGAGCCTTCTGTTTATCTGCCTGATCGCCCTCAAGATCCCGGCCTGCGTAACCACGTCCAAGGCGGACGTGGGCTCGTCGAGTATCAACACCTCGGGCTCTAGGAGGAGCGAGAGCGCTATCAATACGCGTTGCTTCATCCCGCCGGACAGCTGGTGGGGATACAGCCTCAGGACCCTCTCGGCGTCTAGCCCAGTCATGGCCAAGAGCTCTCTGGCCCTCCGCTCGGCCTCAGCCCTGTCGTCTAGGCCGTGGGCCCTCCCGGTGTCCAGAAAGTGGTCGAGGACTCTCATCGTGGGGTTCAACGCGTTTTGGCTGGCCTGGGGCACGTAGGCGATGCGGCGCCACCTATATTCCTTGTCGAAGACGGACCGATCCAGCGACAATATATCCACCCCGTCTAGAAGCACCTTGCCCGACACGAGGCGGGCCGGCGGCTTGAGTACACGCATCACCGCGTGCGCCAACGTGCTTTTGCCCGAGCCGCTTTCGCCCACGAGGCCCAGTATCTCGCCCCTCTCGACGTCGAGATCGACCCCTCTTAAGGCCTTCACCTCGAGGCCTAGGTCCGGCATCCGGTAGACCACCCGTAGATCTCTGATCTCGAGCAGAGCCACGTCCCTCTACCAACGTCTACTTATATTTATTCTGCTCCACAACAAAGCCAAAGCGTTATATATCTAGGCCCGTTGTTATATATATGTATACTTCATGGGGACAAAATCCTCCGACGCGTCTCCTCCCTCGCCGGCAGCCTCCCCGCAAGCGCCTTCATCTTTATCCTGTAGATCTGGTATCTATCTTCCGGGCTGTACTTGGGCGGATGGGGGATCTCTAAAGGCCCGCCGCATTTGGGGCATACATCCCTCTTCAAAGTATACGCGCCGCATTTGGCGCAACGCCGCAGCAACGACCTCATTGCTCGATTCGCTGCATGGAGGCGACCACCCTATACTTCTTGGCGGCCTCTTGGACGACTTGGGATACTTCGTTGAACGCGGCCTCCAGCTGCTTGGGGAATTTGCCCACGAGGTCTATCCTGTAGCGCGGCGGGCCCACGACGTAAAGCCTCACCGCCACGCCCGGGTACTTCTTCCTCACGGCCTCCTCGACGGCCTTCAACGTCTCGCGGATTCTATCCACGCCGTCGCCCTCTATGCTTACCGCCTTCAAGATGCCGGATATCTTGACGTCGGGGAGCTCCACGTGTTGCCGCGCGACCTCCAGAACGGCCTCCTCGAGACGCGGCGGGAGCTTGAGGGCCTTCAGCACCTCGGGCCCCGTCTTCACCGCCTCCTCGAAGGCCTTCAGGGGGTCGCCGAAGGCGTCCTCGAAGGACCAGAGCAGCCTCAAGACCTCTTGCTGCGGGACCCCGGCCTTGGAGGCCGCCAGCTCCAGCAACTTGTAGGCCCTGAGCTCCCTCCTCCACTGGAGCAGCTTCTTCTCCTTGTCCTGCTCCCTCACCCTCCTCAAGGAGACCTCGACGACCCTCATCTTGGGGTTTACCGACGTGACCTTGAAGACGGCCTTCTGCCCCTCCTTGACGTACTCCCTTATGCCGTGGAACCAAGACTGGACGATCTCCTGCGTGGGGGCGAAGGCCTCCACCTCGTACTCGTCGAGGAATATATAGGCGCCGTGGTCCGCTATCTTCTTCACGGTCCCGATGACCAGCTCGCCCACGTCCGGGAGGTCCCTACGCGCCAACCTCATGGCCGGTCCCCGAGGTCTCCCTATAAAAACTCTTTAGGTTATCTGGTATACGACCACCCAGCCGTAGGGCTTCGATACGTAGACCAGCCGCAGGTTCGGCGGGAGCGAGGTCGTGGCGAAGCCTGTCGCGTTGAGGCCCGCTATGGGGTAGCAGAAGCCCGCCGAGGAGACGGTGCAGAGGGAGCCCAGCACCACCTGGTTCTGCGGCTGTATCTTGGCGTATGTATAGTAGACGTCCCAAGGCAGATACGTCTCGTTGCCGGTGATTATGTTGGCCGCGGGGACCCCCGCGAATATCCAGGTGGGGTATCCGTAGGGGCTGTAGGCGGTCCACATCCAGTAGACCCTCTCCATGTTGAACAACATGGCGTAGAGCAACGTCGTTAGGTTCAACGGCACTATGAGGAACTGGTTGCCTACGACGAAATAGGGCCCGGTCTGGGAGGTGCCGGTGAAGAAATAGCCGAACGGATTCGCCAGATGGCCGGCGTAGCTGGCGGGGAGGCCGAACTTCACGACGCCGCTTCCGTAGACCTGGTTGGCTATCTGGGCCATCCAGTACGACTTGAGGAAGTCGCCGCCGGCCGGGATCTCGGGGACCAGGGAGCAGAAGGGGAGGGCGAACCAGCCGGTGGCGTTGCCGAGCTGGACTATCTGGTTGCTCCAGAGCCCGAACTGGTTGTAGCCGGGGTAGGCGCAGAGGGCCGTCCAGGGCATGAACGCCGCTATGTAGTCCGTCTTGAGGTCCTTCGAGAATATGTTTATGCCGGTCTCCACGGGCGACATGAAGGCGAGGCCTATGGTGCCTATCTGGGTCGAGTTTATGGTGGAGTTGTCGGCGAGGCTCGGGTGGTGGCCCAATATGGTGACCCAATATCCGTAGTCCCACCACTCCGCCACCGAGGCGTTAGGCGGCAGCCTGGTGGCCATCCACATGAGCGCGTCGAGCCAGTCGGCGCTTGGCACCGACGGGCCGGCCGTGGCGGACACGACGATCTGTTGCGGCGCCGTGGCGGTGCCCCAGCCCAACGCGGCGAAGAGAGCCAGCGAGGCTATCGCCATCAGGGCCACGGCCCAGCCGAAGCGCCTTATCCTGAGCAGCTGGGCCATGCCCACGGCCGCCGCGGCGACCGCCGCAGGCGCCACCAATATGAGAAGGCGCACCTCCGTGACCGCCGTATAGCTGCCGGTCACCAGATACGCGAGGAGGGGCAGGGCGTACGGGCTGGCCAACGACGGGATCGAGGCTATTATGAACGGTATGACGGGGCCGTAGGAGCCCAGCTCCAGCTGGAAGGTGGAGTAGCTGTGCTCGGCCACGCTCTGCACTATGGCGGACCTCCCGAAGGGCAGTATGGTGGCGAGGAACTTGCCCGATATCACGTGGAAGTAGGCCAGTATGGGTATCGACCCTGCCACCAGGACCACGGCCGCCGCAATGACCCAGGCGAACCTTCTGAGGAATCTGTAGGATCTGGCCAGGCCCACCCTGGCCTCGGCTATGTAGTAGCCCACGGCCGCCAGCAGCCCTAGGGTCGGTATGAAGTTGTATATAGACCGGAGCATGTGGGGGCCGTACCTCAAGACCGCCGACTCGAACGCGGCGAATAGGAAGTAGAATATGGCGTAGGATATCGCGAGGTTCCTCGACGAGAAGCCGGGCGACATGCCCTGCGCGGACCTTAAGACGGCGTATGCCACCAGGACCAGCGCCGAGAGGCCCACCAAGTTCCAGATGTAGAACTGGGCCCCCCAGGTCCAGGCCACGAAGCCTATGGCGGCTGTCCCCAGCACGCCGTAGAGGACCGGCCTCCTCTTGAGCGCGTCGATCAAGAGCCCGAGGCCGAGCGGGGCCAGGAAGAGCGTCAGGGCCTCGTCGTCGAACCACCCGCCGAAGCCCCTCTGGAGGTAGGTGGGGGCTATGGCCGTCAGCAGGGCCGCGAGGACGGCCGCCTTCCTGTCGGCGAATCTGGATACGAAGTAGTACATCGCGAACACGGCGAGGGCGTTGTAGAGAGCCGGCGCGACGACCACTGCGTGCCATAGGTCGAACCCGAAGGGCTTGAGCAGGAAGTAGACCGAGAGGCCGTAGAGGGACACGCCCGGTATCAGGACCGTGGCCCAGTTGACGCCCCAGGGGTACCAGAAGTCGGGGAAGTAGGCGCCCTTGAACCACCAGGAGATGCCGTGCTGTAGCGTGTAGAGCGCCAGGTAGTACCTGATGTAGGGGTCGAACTCGTCGATCCACCAGCCCCAGTAGTACACCCTATACATCCTGAAGTATAGAGCCATGGCGAACGACGCCGCGAGGGCGCTGGCGACGACCCCGGTCCAGAGGAGGTCCCTCCCTCCGGCCGACGCCCGGCCGCCCTGGGTCGAGGAGCTCTTGTCGGTGAAGGCCATGGGGATATCGAGGGCTTTATTAAGATATTTTCCAACGCCTCACCCCGGCCCGGCGGCCTCCCTCCCCCCGGCTCTGGCCAGAAGCTTAACCGCGATCTTTATGGGCCTCTTCTCAAGGGGCGAGAGGCACTTGGGGCAGTAGCCGCCCCATATCTTCATGACCGCCTCCACAGTCTTGGGCTCCGGGCCTCTGTAGAGCTCAAAGCCGCAACTGATGCATTTGACCACATACACCGCATATGGACCCGCCCGCGGTTATTAAGGTTTCCGGCATATATCCAGTGCAATACCCCGCGCCAAGACGAGCGCGCCATTAACCTCTATCCCTACCGGCGACCTGTCTCCTCAAGCCGTTTCTCTATGGCGTCAGCAAGCTCGGCGTAGAGAGCAAGGCCGTCGAGATCCCCCTCACCGCATTCTATCACCAAACTGCCGTCGCTCCTGCGGTGCACCCTCGGCTCCTTCTCCGTCAGGTCCTTTATGGGGCGGAGAACCTCTTGGCGTCTGCTTGTCGGCAAGGGGAGAGCGCCCGTTTTCAGCCCGCCATTAAATATGCCAAGCCATAAAGAGTTTATGAATAGAGAGTTTATATAGCTTATTTTATCCGATAATGTATACATTTTGATATACCTATTTTCTTACATATTTCTATATTATTGCTATTATCATCTATGAAGGCTATATCGTATACATTTTTATACATTTTTATAATAAATTTAAGCTCCTGCTCTTTGGAACCAAAGGAAGGTCTACCTAATACATCTGCTATGTATTTTGCATAGCCTGTGCGTTTTAGAAACCGCCACACAGCAAATTCGGATTGCATGGTGGCTATATATACCGGTTCTTTCGCGTTTCTAATAATTGCGGCAATTTCTGGATTTATCGTAGCGTGTTTGACCGCATCTAGCTCCGCCTCTTCGGCTATTACGTGTATTACGTAGTACTCTCGCTGTCGGTAATATCTACGGAGCGCCTCCAGAATGCTGTTAATTTCTCTGCCGAGAATCCCGGAAATCTTCTGTCTAAGCGCTCTCCAGTCTATATCGAGTGATGTTATTACTCCATCAAAGTCGAGAACTATCTTATCTAATTCTCCAAGTCTTTCCATCGGACTCTCTATACAGGATCACGCCAGTATCAAGCTGCCTTATCAAGTAGAGTCCTTCGGGATAGAGATCGTATTTCGGCACATCTATATCAAGTGCGCCGGTAATGCCGAGGTGGAGATACAGGAGGGCGAGGTTCATTGTTTGATCGCTATACGCCAGCGAGATGGCCTCTCCCCATAGAGGGGCTGTAGTGTGCCACTTGCCGTCGACCTCAGTTACGTATATTTTTCCGTCGGCTCCCTCCTTAAGATCTACCGAGTAAAATCCGTGCGGGCTTGGATCTAGCGCTAGGACGGCGGCGATTCCTACTCTGTTTATTTCTTCGTGACGTATAGTGCGTGCAACTGACGGCGTGCCTGTGATGCCAGACAAAGAAATATGTCTAAGCGGATATTCAAGCCGCTCGCGGGCATAGGAGGTGATGAGTTTACCTCTGTACCACAACGAATCAAAGGCGAAATCGCGTCCAGGTAAGTAGGTGTGAAGCAAAAAGTCGCTCCATGTCGCCCTTCCCTGGAGCACATTTAGTCTAATCCATAGAATCGCCTCCTCAGGCGTATTTACCTTAAGTCCCAACCTCCCGCCGGCGCCGGCCCTCGCCCTTATCCAGAGGGGGCCTCCCAACTCGCGGAAGGCGTTCTCTACGTCTTCAGGTTCTTTGACAATTTTTGTAGATGGTACAGGTACTCCATTATCATTCAATCTTTTTATTATATAGTCTTTTGATGGCGCAATGGCGCTAGCATCAGGCAAATATAGAGATACGCCTTCTTCCTCAAACCTCTTTCTCATCTCTGAAACCACCTTTGCCTCACTACTGGGATGGGGATGTATGAATTCAATTGTATGTTGTTTCGCCAGCGTAAGTAGGGTCGGGATGAACTCCGGGTCGCTGTGTCTCGGCGTTCTATGGCGAACGTTCACGTCTGGCGCCAAGATGTGATAGCGGTTGTAGTCGGTACCCACTATAAAAAGCTCTGCGGCGCCAGCCCTCTCAGCGGTTCTTAGCGCTGAAACGAAATTAAACCCGCCGGATCCCCCTACGCCTGTAACTAGGATCCTCGCCTTAATGCGCATAGTCACATGGGACGAACTCCGCGGCATAGATATCCCAAGGTCTTCCCACAGATCTATCCACAATACTAAAGTATAATATAGCCCTATCCTTCGCCAATACGAGCGATGGCGTATCTGCGCCGAGCACGGCATCTCTTCCCAGGAGCGCTGGTGATTGCGCAGATGCGTCTATCACGATCTGCTTAACTGCCCTATCCATATTGTAGAGCGAATCCATATAGAACCCAACTATGTAGCCACGGTATGGAGGCCCCGTATAGTCGTTAGACGCAGAAAGCAGCACGTAGTAATCATCAAACTTGTATAATGACGCATTGTGTAGGCTATGCCATGGACCTGGCAGACCTGGGCTTTGCCAGATCCTCCACGTATTGACAAAACCTCCATTCACGCTAATCCTCAATGCCCAAAGGCTCCTCGGATACGGCAGTATGTTGCTCGCGATGACATCAACAAGAGGACCTCGTATATATACATTTGACCCAAGATCTATCTCAGTTGCGCCAAAAAGCTCCGGGGTAGCTACTGTTGCAAAGTCCTTGTAGGGCCCCTCTATGTTTCTCGAAACAGCAATTCTCACTTTGTTTCCCCTCTTCCTATCTACATAGATCAAGTAAAACTTATCATCGAATATAAACGGTGCTGCTGTTAAACCATCGGAAAGCACCTCTCCGACTTCGTTAAATGTATAAAAGTTGGCTGAACGAAAGAGAGATACCCTACATGTATGTGGATCTTCGCAAAGAGAGACAAAGCCATACACTTGGTCTTGGTATAAAATAAACGATCCCCATGATGCATATCCACTCTTTCCTATCAGTGCCGGCGCATATCTCGCCACTTTACAAAGCCAAAATCTCATAGGCGTTACGAGTCTTGGGCTATTTGAACTTTACACTACGACAATGAGATCCCTAAGACGGCTTGAGGTCAGAGTCCCGGATGGCGAACCCTCATTAGGGTAAAATCAAGAACTGGCGTGCAGCCGCTAAAGTCGCCGATCCCAAGGGCCCCGACTGCGAGGAGGGCTGGAGAGAGCGGATCCGCCCGCGGTTAAGGTTTCCGGCATATATCCAGTGCAATACCCCGCGCCAAGACGAAGCTCAGGGCGTCTATCTCGTCCTCGGCCAGCCCGGGGTACTTCCGCCTCAGCCAGTAGCGGCCCCGCGAGGCCTTGCTCTCGTCCACCAGCTTGACGCGGGGGGCGGCGCCGCAGAGGGCTTTCAACACGCCGAGTATCTCGGAGGGATCGACGTACGGGGAGAAGCCCACGGATATTTCGGAGACGCCCCTGACTCCGGACAGGATCCTCTTGAGGCCCTCGGCCGGGACCACCGCGTGGAGCAGGGGGTTGCCCCGCCAGACCATGACCACGCCGTTCCTCACCGCGCCGAGATCTACGCCGAGCACCGCGCCGGAGAGCGCCGAGCTCAGACCCAGAAAGAGCTGGAGGGGGAGGTCGCCGGAGCAGTCGAGGGCCACGCCCGCGCCGCCCACGGCCGAGTCGACTATGGTGACGTCCCTCGGCCCGTATGCTAGCTCGAAGACGTACCTCCTGGCCTCCTCGAAGCACCGCCGGCGGCCCACGAAGCCCAGCTCCAACGCCACCTCGGCGTAGGCTATTTAAATATCCTTCGTCCGACGGACGTGAGGCTGCTGGACGCGCTCTACGCAAAGGCGGCGGGGAGGCCCTTGGCGCTTTGCGACGCCAACGACGTCGACGGCATAGCGTCGGCCGCGTTGTTCCTGAGGCGGCATCCCGACGGGATCGTCGTCCTCGCCTACCCGACCGACGTCCAGAGGGGGCGTTGGGTCAGATGGCTCCGGTGGAGCTTCGTGGCGGATCTGCCCTGCCCCGGCAAGGCGGACCTCAGGGCGGACCACCACGTGACCAACAGGCCCTGTGCGGCCAAGGAGTTCTACGACCCTGAGGCGCCAGCGTCCGCCCTCCTGGCCTTGGAGGCGCTTGGCCTCTCGGGCGACCCCGTGGCCGAGCAGATAGCTGAGGCGGCCCGGCAGACCGACACGGCCAATATAGTGGACGAGGCAGTGCGGGATCTGGACCTAGCCGTCCGCTACGCGAACTACGGCGAGAAGCTGCTCGTGGCGCGGGCGCTCGCCGAGAGGGGCCTCAAGGCCCTCGAGGATCCCGCCATCGCGGCTCTGGTCGAGAGGGGGAGGAGGCTGGCGGCGATGGTCGACGCGATCGCCTCGGCGATACCCCCCAGAAGGGTCCTGGCGGTCTACAGCCCCGTGAAGCTGCCCATATCCTACAGGTCGCTGGCCATAGCCCTACAGAAGAAGGGCGCCGTCTACGTCAACATATTCGTGAGGCTGGGCCGGAGGAGGTACAGGCTCTACTGCGGCGCGGAGAGGGGGAGCGAGTTCGACTGCACGAAGATAGCGACGGCGATGGGCGGAGGCGGCCACAGGTACGCGGCCGGCGCCGTCGTGAAGGCCCCTCTGCTCGATCCCGAAAGGCCTCTGAGGGCCTTCCTGGAGCTCGCGGCGCCCGACGTCCTCTACGCCATAGGGCGGTGCCCCAGCGATATAAAGACCGAATGCGTCTCCATACGATATGATGAGAAGGGGGTTCAGCCGATCGGTGAGAGGACTTCAGCGGAGCTGAAATCTTAACCTAGGCCTCCGCCAAATATTAATATTCATTTCAACCCATCCGTGCTTTCCACCAAGCTCTTCGAGTCGGGTCATTTCTACAGGAGGCAATGCCCTATATGTAAATCCTACTTCTGGACCAAGAGGGCCGACCAGGTCTACTGCGGGGACCAGCCCTGCGTCCCCTACGGCTTTATAGGCAACTCGCCGGTGAGAGCCGCCGTGGACAACATCAGGGATCTGAGGGAGAGGTTCCTCTCGTTCTTCGAGAGGAGGGGCCACGCGAGGATTAGGCGGTACCCCGTCGTGGCGCGGTGGAGGGACGACGTGTTCCTGGTGGGCGCCTCCATCTACGACTTCCAGCCTTGGGTCACAAGCGGCGCCGTCCCGCCGCCGGCCAACCCGCTGACGATTTCCCAGCCCTCCATAAGGCTCACCGACGTGGATAAGGTGGGGAGGAGCGGGCGCCACCTCACGGGCTTCGAGATGATGGCGCATCACGCTTTCAACTACCCCGACAAATACGTCTACTGGATCGGCGAGACCACGGAGTACGCCTACGAGTTCTTCACCAAGGAGCTGGGCATAGCCGAGGACGAGGTCACGTTCAAGGAGTCGATCTGGGAGGGCGGCGGCAACGCCGGCGAGAGCTTCGAGGTGCTCGTGAGAGGCCTCGAGGTGGCGACCCTGGTATTCATGCACTACGAGGTCAAGGACGGGAAGTACGTGGAGCTGCCCCTCAAGATAGTCGACACGGGGTACGGCCTCGAGCGCATATACTGGATGGCGAAGGGCTCGCCGACGGTCTACGACGCGGTCTTCGGGCCCTTCCTCTCGGCGGTTAGGCAGAGGCTGGGGGTGCCCGAGCCCCCCGCCGATCTCCTGGGGAAGGCCTCGGTGTTCTTCGGCCAGATGGATCCCGAGGTCCTGGGCCTCGAGAGGGCATACGACGAGGTGGCCAGGAGGATAGGCGTATCGCCGCAGGAGTTCCGCGACGTCATGAGGCCCCAGGAGGCGCTCTACGTCCTGGCCGACCACAGCAGGACCGTCTCCTGGATGGTCGCAGACGGCGTCGTGCCCTCCAACACGGGGGCCGGCTATCTCGCCAGGTTGCTCATACGCAGGACACTCCGCGGCCTGTGGCTGGCCGGGCTGGAGGCCCCGTTGGTCGAGCTCTTCGATCTGCACCTGAAGTATCTAAGGGACGACTACCCCGAGGTGTGGGAGAGCCGCGACGTGATCCTCGAGCTCATGGACCTCGAGGAGAGGAAGTACAGAGAGGTGCTCAAGGCGGCTCCGTCGCTGGTCAAGAAGGCCCTGGAGAGGGCGGGGAGGAGGGCCTTGGGCGCGGAGGATCTGGTGGAGCTCTACGACAGCTTCGGCGTGCCGCCCGAGGTGGCGAGGGACGCCGCGAAGAAGCTGGGGGCAGACGCCGAGGTGCCCGACGATTTCTACTCGAGACTCGCCGCGAGGCATCAGGCCAGGAAGGCGGAGGGGGAGGAGGCCTCCAAGATACCGGTCGAGCTGGCCAAGGTGGCCGATCTGCCGAGGACCAGGGAGCTCTTCTACGAGGACCCCTACCGGCGCTCCGCCAAGTCCAGAGTGTTGCGGGTGATAGACGGGAGGTACGTGGTCCTCGACGCCACGGTGTTCTACCCCGAGGGCGGAGGCCAGCCGGCCGACAGAGGCGTCTTGAGGCACGGCGGAGGCGAGGCGAAGGTGGTCGACGTGCAGAGGCTGGGCAACGTCATAGTCCACGTCGTGGAGGGCCCGGCGCCGAGGGAGGGCGAGGAGGTGGTCGGCGAGATAGACTGGGACCGCCGCATATCCCTCATGAGGATGCACACGGGGACCCACGTCTTGATACAAAGCATCAGGAGGGTCTTGGGCAGACATATATGGCAGGCCGGCGCCCAGAAGGACATACCCTTCAGCCGCCTCGACGTAACCCACTACAAGCTGCCCACAGAGGGGGAGATCGCCGAGATAGAGAGGCTGGCTAACCAGGTGGTGATGTCCAACGTGCCCGTCAAGGCCTTGACAATGCCCAGGAACGAGGCCGAGGCGAAGTTCGGCTTCATAATATACCAAGGCGGCGTCGTGCCGGCGAGGGAGATAAGGATATTGAGGATAGGGCCTGAGGACGCGCCGTACGACGTACAGGCCTGCGGCGGCACCCACCTCTCCAGCACAGGCGAGATCGGGCCCATAAAGGTGGTCCGCGTCGAGCGTATCGCCGACGGCGTGGTCCGCTTCATCTTCACCACCGGCAGACATGCGGTGGACTACATCCAGAAGCTGGACTCCGACCTCTCGGCCGTAGCCAAGGCGCTGGGCGCGAGCAGGGAGGACGTCGCATCCCAGCTGGCCAAACATCTGGACAAGGCCGCGGAGCTCGAGCGGCGGTACAAAAGGCTGGCCGCCTCATACGCCGACCTGCTCGCCGAGAGGATACGCGCCGAGGGGCTCCCCAAGGCCGACCTCGCCTATCTGGAGCTCGACGACGAGGATCTGGCCAGAGCCGTGGCGGCGGCGGCCACCTCCAAGAACCCGCGTCTGCTGCTCGTGGTCAAGAGGGGCGACAGGCTGGAGCTCTACAGCGGGAGGGGGATCGACGTAGGCCCCATAGCGGCCGAGCTGAGGAAGTACGGATTCAAGGGAGGCGGCTCCAAGACCTTCGCCCAAGGCGTCTATCAAGGCGATATGGAGGTCATATTTAAAGCCCTCCGGAGCCTTCTGGGCTGATGTTCTCGCTCAACCCCAGGGAGCTCGAGAGGTACCTCAAGAGGATGGGCATAAAGATGGAGGAGGTGGACGCCGCCTATGTGGAGATAGGCCTCAGAAACGGCGACGTGCTGCGCATAGAGGGGCCGGCGGTCGCCCTGCTGAAGCTCCCCAACAAGGTCCTCGTCTACCAGGTACAGGCCCAGGAGGGCTCGGTCAAGACCCAGAAGAGGCAGGTCCAGCAGCAGGCGGCCGGCGGCTACACGCCCACAGACGAGGACATCAACCTAGTCGTGGAGCAGACGGGCGCCACCAGGGAGGAGGCGGAACAGGCGCTGAGGGAGGCCAAGGGCGATCTGGTGCAGGCCGTGATGTCGTTGATGCAGAGGAAGAAGGGCTGAGGGGCCTGCGAAACAGCGCCCCACGCGCCTCCGTTTCTGCGCCGACCGAAGCGCCGTCTGCGGCCGGCGGCATCGGCTACAGCCGGCATATCTGCCCGGCAGGTCGAAGGGGGACGCTGCGGCATTAGACTTAAATAGAGAAGCCTCCTCCCCCCTATGCCGGTGCGCCCTGCTAGATGCTACAGAAGGATAAAGGGGCCGCCCTACACAAGGCTTGAATATATACACGGGGCCCCCTACGTCCAGATACCCAAGTTCGACATGGGGAACACGTCGCCGTCGGCGCGGGAGGCCTTCACCATGGCGGCCAGGCTGTTGAGCGAAAGCAGAGGCCAGATAAAGGCGCAGGCCCTCGAGGCGGCGCGCCAGATGGCCTACAAATACCTGTCGGTAAAGGTGGGCGACCCCAACTACTACTTCCGCCTGGAGGTCTACCCCCACCACGTGATCAGGGAAAACAAGATGCTGGCCATGGCGGGCGCCGACCGTCTGCAGGAGGGCATGAGGCTCAACTTCGGATCGCCCGCCGGCAGGGCGGCCAGAGTCGAGAGGGGACAGGTCCTCATGTACGTAGAGTTCAAGCCGGAGCATCTGCCGCACGTCAAGGAGGCCTTGAGGAGGGCCGCGTCGAAACTACCGCTCCCGACAAGGCTTATAGTCGAGCCCAAAAATGGAGATAAAAAAGCTGCATCGTGAGAGGGTAGAGGCGGCCCTGGAGGTCCTCGAGAAGGCGCTCAGAGGCGAGGCGAGGGCCAGGCTGGATCTGGTCGAGGCCCTGAGGGAGGCCTACAGGAGGCGCGGCGTCGAGCCGCTCAGAGGCTTCTCGACCGAGTCCATATTCGACAAGGAGCTGGCCACCGTCCACATAGTGGGTATCTACGGCGCCGGCGCCATGGCGCCCGGCGATCTGGATAATCTATTCTACATAGAGAACAAGGCGCATGCGGTTCTAGATATGGTCAGGAACATCACCGAGGTGGTGACCGATGAAATCAAGGAGAATATCAAGAGACATGTCGCGGACATAAAGGGCAAGGATCTGGAGGACAAGATATTCCGCTTCCTGAGGTACGCATTTACGGGCACGGTCCTAGGGGTCTTCTCGGAGCCGCTTTTCGTCAAGGCGGTCAGGACGGCCGAGGCCGTATATACCGACATGGAGGAGAAGCTGGTGCGGTACATGGCCTTCTACACGGCCTACAAGGTCGCCGAGCTCATAGCGACCGACGCCATAAGGAGCCCCAACGACCTGAAGATATATAAGTACAGCTACTGCCTGCAGCTGGGCTTCCAGAAGTGCAAGCCATCAGATAAATTAATAAAGGAGGTAGCCGTCAGCGTGTACAAGGTCGATAAGGCCAAGGTCAACAGGCTGGTCACGGGGAAAGGCATAATACCCAAGGTCTCCTGAGGACGGCGAAAAAGCCGTAGGCTAGGACCTCCCTGCGTATTTCTCCACGAAGTTGGCGATGACCTTAGCCACCTTTTCCCTCTCCTCGTCGCTCCTCGGCGTGTGGCCCATGCCGGCTATCTCCACCACGTCCACATGAAAGCCGAACTTGTCGGCGAGGCCTATGAGTACGTCCACATGGGCTCTGGGCACCACGTCGTCTCTATCGCCTCTGATGTAGAGGACGGGCGGCATGCCCTGCCCTATGTAGCGCGACGGCGAAGTTTCGTCGAGCTGGGAGCCCAAGGCCGCCAGCTCGTGGGCGAGCCTCTTGGAGAGCCTATCGCCCTTGCCCTCCAGCCACCGTAGCTGGAGCCTCCTGTCGACAGGCCCGGCGACGGACACGACGCAGCCCACCTTGCCCGGATTCCTGGCGGCCAGGAGCAACGCGGCGGTCCCGCCCATGCTGTGGCCTGCGGCCACCCCCACCGGCAGCGACGAGAGGCCTATCTCGTAGGCGTCCGCCACATCCCTTATGGAGGGGGCCACCACCTCGTAGCCCAGCCCCCTCAGGGGCTCGACCAGCCAGTCGACCTTCTCGGGGGAACTGCCCCTGCCGTGGTATACGATCGCCCTCATGGAACAAGCATAGTGTTTTTAAAATAACAATTCACTTACCGCGATGAAGCTGGAGTTCAAGATAAGCGCCCTGCCGAGGGACAGGAGGACCAGCCTGCTGCTCGCATGTCCCGAGCCCTCGCTGGCGGGAGTAATAGCGGTGGAGTACGTCATAGATCTCCTCAACATGGAGGAGATCGGCGCGATAAGGATACCCGAGCTCCCGCCTGTCGTGGCCGTCGTCAACGGCGCGGCGAAGCTGCCCCACAGGATATTCTACAACAAGGACTCGGGGCTCCTCGCCATAAGGCAACACATGCCGGTCCCGCCTCAGATATACGCCGAGTTCGTGGGCAAGGTGCTCGACTGGGCCGAGGAGAACAAGGTGAGGGACGTGATCTGCCTCTCGGCCACCGCCGCGGCCGGGGAGGGCGACGTGGTCTATTTCGTCACCGAGGAGCATCTTGTGGATAGATTCAAGTCGTATGGGCTGACGCCGCTCAAGGAGGCCACGGTCGCCGGTCTCGAGGGCGCCTTTCTGGACGCAGTGCTGGGCCGCTCCATAGACGGAGCGCTCATCCTAGCCGAATCCAAGCTCCTGACGGCGGTCAAGAGGCTCGTCGAGAGCGGGAGGGTCGGAAGCCATAGAGACGTCATGTTGATACTGAACGACCTGGTCGGAAGGGTCGGGCCCGACGTGGCCGCGGCCCTCAAGCTGATAGACGCCGTGAGCAAGATAACGGGCGTGCCTATAGACACATCCAAAATGCAGGAACACGCCCAGAAGTACGCGTTCTTGGTCGAGAAGAACATAGAGGCCTTAATGCAGTCGGGACAGCAGAAGAGAGAGATCCCGTTGATGATCTAGGCGGATTCGCGGCACAGCCAGCGCCGGGACTTAATTGAGCCGTGGGCCGTAGGTCGACCTCCCGGCCGTCCTCGAACCCGACAACCCGGAGGGAGCTGGCCTTTTCCCTATGGTTAGTCGACCTGCACCCCGAGCACCTTCTGGAAGAACTCTATGGCCTCCTGCTTCGTCACGGTCTGGCCCCTGCCCACCTCGCTCCTCCTCCGCCGCCTCAGCTGGACCCTCAGCCCGGGCTTCGCCAGCCTGACGCAGACGTCCATGCCCCACACGCCGACGGCTGGGTCGTACTTAACGCCCGGGAGCATTATGTGCTCCTTGATCCCGAAGCAGACGTTGCCCCTCTCGTCGAAGCTTGAGGACTTCACCCTGTTGTTGACGGCCTCGAGGGCCCTCGCGAGGAACTTCACGGCTTTATCCCTCCTGAGGGTGACCGCGACGGCTATGGGCTCGCCCCGCCTTACGTTCCACTCCTTTATGCTCTTCTTGGCCTTTCTAACCGACGGCGTCTGGCCGGTCAGCTCCTCGAGGAGAGCCCGCGCCTTCTCCAGCCTCTCTCCCCCCTCGCCGACGCCGATATTCACCACGACCTTCTCTATGTATATGCGCTTCATGGGGTGGCCCTCCGTCAAGACCAGCTCCTTCCAGCTCTTCTGGGCCAAGGCCGACATAGCCCCTCAATGGGGGCCACTTTAAATAATTTCGCCCTTCAGGGCTACGGACGGGGCCCTCGCCGATGCGGGATCTGAATCCAGTATTTTAATATTTGTCCCATCTACGGCATGTGAAGGCCGCGTTGTTCTCCGGCGGGAAGGACAGCGTCTACGCCGCGCTTCTTGAGTGGCCAGTCGACATATTCGTGACGTTTGTCTACGAGTTCCCCAGGCCGTCGCCCCACCTCCTGAACCTCCCGAAGGTCGTCGAGCTGGCCAACGCGCTGGGGGTACCTCTGGCGATCCTCAAGGTGGATAGAGGCCGCGAGCTCGAGCAGGAGGCGGCCTTCCTGAGGAAGCTCGGCGTCTCCGAGCTGGTGGCGGGCGACCAGGCGGTCGAGGACCATCTGAAGTACATGGAGAGGCTTGCCGGCGAGGCCGGGGCCAGGCTGAGGGAGCCCCTCTGGGGCCTCGACCCGGGGGAGCTCCTGCTGAGGGAGGCGGAGGCCATGGACTTCCTGGTTATAGGGGCAGGCGCGGCCGATCTAGTGTGCGACTTGGTGGGCCGCCGCAACGCCGAGGCGTTCCTCGGCAAGGCTCGGGCCCTGGGCGTGGACCCCATAGGGGAGCGCGGCGAGTACCACACGTTGGCGGTGAGGGTCGGAGGCCGGGGCTCCATATCCTATAGGTGCCGCGACGTCAGGAGGTACGGCGATTACTACATAGCCCTCCTATGAGCCTCCCCGAGCTCCTGGCCGAGGCCGCCTCGCGCGCCCGCTGCGACGGGGTCCTGCTGTCGGGAGGCCTCGACTCGGCCACCGTGGCGTGGGCCCTGCGGAGGGCGGGCCTCAGGCCCGTGGGCTTCAACACGCAGTACGCGCCGGCTCCCGGCGCCGATCTGCCCCACCTCCTGGAGGCCGCGAGGGCCTTGAGGCTGAGGGTTGTCGTGAGCTGGGTGGGCGAGGAGGAGGCGGTGAAGGCGGCGGAGGACGTCGTGGGCATCTTGAAGGTGTTCAACCCCATGGAGGTCGTCAACTGCGCCGCGGCCTACGTGAGCATCAAGGCCGCCGCCGAGATGGGCGTGAGGAGGGTCTGCACCGGCGACGGAGGCGACGAGCTCTTCGCCGGATATGAATACATGTCGAGGATGGGGCCGAGGGAACTCGACGAATATATACGCAGGCTGGCCGGAGGCGGATGGTATTTCTGCGCCTTCGACGTGGGGAGGGCGTTGGGCGTCGAGGTCCAGGCCCCCTATCTGGACCCGGAGGTCGTGCGGTACGCCCTATCCATCCCCGCTGAGGAGAAGGTGAGGGACGGCGTCGGGAAGTATATAGTCAGGAGGCAGTTCCAAGGCCTTCTGCCCGACTCGATCGTCTGGCGGAGGAAGGACCCCATAGAGGTCGGCAGCGGCTTCTCGGCGCTCTACGACGTCTTGGCGCGGAGGGCCGAGGGGTACGCCGCCGACATACCGGTCCAAGGGGCGGCGAAATATCTCTACAAGGCCTTCAGGGAGAGGGGCTTGACGTACGAGAGGGGCGGAGAGCCGCAGTGCCCCGTATGCGGATACGGGCTGAGGGACGGCTATTGCCGAATGTGCGGGCACTACGCTAGGGCTTGATCGAGTAGACCCTGAGGCCGCCGAACATCTTGGCCTCCACAAGCCCGGCCCTCCTCAAGGCGCTCAGCGCATATTCGACGGTCCTCAGGGGCAGGCCTGTGAACTCCGCTATCGATCTCGACGTCAAGGGCCCCCTCTCCTCGAGGGTCTTGAGGACGTACCTCATGGAGGGGGAGAGCCTCCCCGCCGGCTCCGCCTCCCTCCTGGCCGCGACGGGCCTCAACAGCCTCGCCGCCGATCCGGCCCACACGGCGGCCCTCCCGTCGGCCAGCGGGATCCTCGTGCGCCCGTCGGCTATCAGCTCGGGCAGGAATCTGGACCGCACGTCCGAAATCTCTATCCTTTTGCCCAGCGGCACCACGTACGGCGGCCTTCTGGAGGTGGAGTTGACCGGCACTATCTCGAGGACCTCCGCCTCCAGGTCTATCACCGGGCCCCCCGCCGATCTGGCGTAGGCCGACGAGCCGAGGGGGGTCGACACGAGCACTCCGTCGGCCACGTCGCTGAAGACGATGCGTCCGTCCACGCGGACCTTGTAGGAAGTCAGGGCGGCCGACCTCCTGGGGAATATCGCGACCTCGTTGACGGCCCTCACCACAGATCCCCCGGACTCCGCGTGGAGCCTCGGTATCTTGACCACGGTGCATTCGGACCGGGAGGCCACCAGGGGGTACAGATCCTCGGACGCGAAGGCCAGCTCGGCGTCTATGCCCCGGGGCGATATGCCGACAACCACCTCGTCCCTGCTCCTCAACGCCTCCAATATCTCGCGGTCCGTGCCGTAGACGAGCACGTAGTCGGCATCGCCGCTGAGCCTTATGCCGAGCTTTCCGGCGGCCCTCTCCGACTCGGGCGAATAGGCCTTGACCGCCTCGATGCACACGGGAGCTCAATTACAGATGGTTTTAGGCATTAGCCCCGTCCGGCTGACCGTAGTCCGATCGGACCGGCGGAGCCTATATTTTTAGGACGCCCGTATTGCATGGAGCCCATATCGCCCTTCGACTGGCGCTACGGCTCCGAGGGCCTCCGCAGGCTTTTCTCCAGGCAGTCCATCGTCGACGCCTACGTCGAGGTGGAGAGGGCGTTGGTCTGCGCCCTGGAGGAGCTGGGCGTGGCGGAGCGGGGGTGCTGCGAGGCGGTCTCGCGGGTCTCGGTCCCCGCCGACGAGGTGTACAAGCTGGAGAGGGAGCTGAGGCACGACGTGCTCGCGCTGGTCCAGCTCCTCGAGGAGAGGAGCGGATGCCGTTTCGTCCACTACGGCGCTACTTCCAACGACGTGATAGACACAGCGTGGGCCCTTCTGATCAGAAGGGCGCTCGGGGCGATACGGGAGGGGGGCCGCGCCGTCGCCGAGGAGCTGAGGAGGCTTGCGCTCAAATACGCCGACCTGCCGGCGGTCGGGCGGACCCACGGCCAGTGGGCGGAGCCCATCACCCTCGGCTTTAAGTTCGCCAACTACTACTATGAACTGTACATAGCCTGCAGGGCCCTGGAGGGGGCGGAGGAGAGCATAAGGGGGAAGCTGGGAGGCGCCGTGGGGACCATGGCGTCTTGGGGCCCCCTGGGGCTGAGGCTGAGGGAGGCGGTGGGCAGAAGGCTGGGCGTGCCGTTCCACCCCATATCCACGCAGGTGGCGCCCCGCGAGTCCTTCGCCTATCTCGCCTCGGCCCTCGCCCTGCTGGCGGAAGTCGCCGAGAGGCTCGCCACCGAGGTGAGGGAGCTCTCCAGGCCCGAGATCGGGGAAGTCCTCGAGACGGTGGGCGGCGGGTCCTCGGCCATGCCCCACAAGGCCAACCCGACCAACAGCGAGAGGGTTGTGAGCCTGGCGCGGTACGTCAGATCCCTCTTGGTCGTGGCGCACGAGAACGTGGCCCTCTGGCACGAGCGCGACCTCACCAACTCGGCCAACGAGAGGATCTGGATACCCGAGGCGCTCCTCGCCGTGGACGAGATACTGGCCGCGACGGCCCACGTGCTGAGGACGCTCCGGGTAGACGAGGAGAGGATAAGGCGCAACCTGGAGGCCGCCTTGCCGCACATCACCAGCGAGTTCCGCATGCTGGAGCTGATCAAGAGGGGCGCCAGGAGGGGCGAGGCCTACAGGATCGCAAAGGCCGGAGGAGGGGCCGGCGAGCTGCCGCGGGGCTGGCCCGTGAGGGAGCTAATAGACTCGGCGCTGGCGCTGGAGGCTTGCAGAGGCGGGCAGACCCATCCCGCCTAGCGGACCGATCGGCTTAAGGTATACCCAGGCGATGGACTTGGAGGCGGGCCGCCGCGGAGGCGCCGCGCCTAGAGGACGCCCTTGGCCCTGCGGAGATCGACAACGTGCCCCACCTCGGGCCCCGTGCCCAGCAGGGTGACGGGCCTCCCGAGCTCCGCCTCTATTTGGTCCACCCACCTCCGCGCGTCGGCGGGGAGATCCTCCCACCTGGTCTTCCCGGCGGCGTCTCCGAAGAGCGCGTCGAGCTTCGTTATGGCTATCTGCGTCGGCGAGTTCAGCGCCACGGCGCGCCTCGCGAGCTCGAGGTTGAAGGGGGCGGCCCTCCTGGGCCTGCCCGTCACAGCGCCTCTCTCGACCCAGCCCCTCCTCTCGGCCTCCTCGGGCGACAGCTCGCCCGGCAGAGGGCCGTTGCCGACCCTGGTGACGAAGGACTTGAAGACGAGCACCACCTCGTCCACGTCCTTAGGCCCGATGCCCGCCTCGCTGGCCACGCCGGACGCCGTCGTGTCCCTGCTGGTGACGTAGGGATAGGTCCCGTGGTAAAGCGAGAGGAAGGTGCCCTGCGTGCCCTCTACTATGACGCCGCCGTCGGCCAGCCCGCGTATCATGGCGGGCACGTCGGCGAGATACGGCTTGAGCTCCTCGAAGTCCCTTGCCAGCCTCAGGCGCCTCAACACCCTGTCGACCATCGCGGCCCCGACGCCCTGGCCGGTGGAGCCCACCGTCTTCATCAAGTGCTCGTCTCGCCTCTCGGCCTCCACATGTCTGTCCTCTATGACGCCGGTGTTGTAGTCCACCTTGGTCCTCCCCCTGCCGTACCTCTCTGCCTCGGCCGCGAAGACGTCCAGCCTTATGAGCGCGCCGGGGGCCACCGCCAGGACCGCCGAGGGGTCCACGAAACAGCTCGGCAGAGACCTCAAGACGTGCTGCACGCCGTTGTGGACGACCGTGTGGCCGGCGTTCGGAGCGCCGGTCCTCACGCAGAGCTTCGGCGAGTCCCTCAGGGCCAGGTACGCCGTTATCTTGCCCTTGCCTGTGTCCCCGAAGAACCCGTCCACTATTACTGTAATCACATAAACTGAACCGAGAGGTAATTAAAAGATTGCCCGGCCTCGTTTAATCATGTAGTTAAAAACGGCGCCGAGGCCCACGTCCCCGATGCATGGGCCACGCCGCCTTGCTCGGACGAAATCCCCGGTCAGCTTTTTAAAGAGGTTCATGGAGCCCCCGTGATAAGCCAGTACCTCACCCGCCTGAAGACGCTGGACGCCTACGTGGGGAGGTTCGACGTGGTCATAGTGGGGGCCGGCCCCGCCGGGATGTTCGCGGCGTACGAGCTCGCCGAGGCCGGCGGCCTCCGCGTGGCTCTGCTGGACGGCGGCCTGCGCGCGTCGAGCAGGACGTGCCCCCTGCAGACCCCCCTCCAGAGGTGCACCTTCTGCGTGCCCTGCCACATAATGTACGGCGTGGGGGGCGCCGGCACGCTCAGCTCCGGCCTCATAAACCTGCGGCCTGATGTCGGCGGGGATCTGCACGAGCTGGTGGGCGATTGGGACAAGGCCATGGGCCTCATAGAGTATGTGGACTCCGTCTTCGTGAAGTTCGGCGCGCCCGGCGACGTGTACGAGCCTAACTTGGAGGCCATAAACGAGCTGTCCTCCATAGCGGCTAGGGTCAACGCCAGGGTTGTGCCCATAAGGCAGAGGCATCTGGGCACCGACGGCTCGCGCAAGGTGGTGGAGGCGATGGCCCAATATCTGGAGGGCCGCGGCGTCTCGCTCCACACCTCCACCTGGGCGCTGACGGTCGAAAGGAGCCGGGAGGGGTTCGTGGTGAAGACCAGCAGGGGGGTGTTCGAGGCGCCCGCCGTCCTGCTGGCGCCGGGCAGGGGAGGGGCCGAGTGGCTGGTCTCGACGTTGAGGGGGCTGGGGGCCAAGCTGGACTTCGGCCCCATAGATATAGGGGTCAGGGTTGAGGTGCCCTACCAGGTCATGAGGCCCCTCACCGACGCGGTCCACGACCCCAAGGTGATCCTCTACACGTCTAAGTACGACGACAAGGCGAGGACCTTCTGCACAAACCCCCGCGGCTTCGTGGTCAAGGAGGTCTACTCCGACGGCACAGTCGGCGTGAACGGCGAGGCCTACCTCGAGAGGAAGAGCGACAACACCAACTTCGCCTTCTTGGTCACGCTGAGGCTCACCGATCCCATGGAGGACACCATAGAGTACGGCAAATCCATAGCGAGGCTTGCGACCAAGCTCGGAGGCGGCAAGCCCCTCATACAGCGCCTCTACGACCTCGAGAGGGGCCAGAGATCCACTTGGGAGAGGATAAGGAGGTCCAGCATCTCGCCCACGCTGAAGGACGTGACGCCGGGCGACATATCGCTCGCCCTCCCCCACCGCGTCGTGGAGGACATAATAGAGGGGCTGAAGAAGCTCGACGAGCTCGCGCCGGGCGTCGCCAGCCCCCAGACGCTCATATATGCGCCCGAGATAAAGTTCTACTCGGCCCGCCCCTCGGTGGATGGCGATCTGATGACCACGATCCCCGGCCTCTTCGTCGCGGGCGACGGAGCCGGGCTGTCCAGGGGCATAAACGTAGCCGCGGCCACCGGCGTCCTCGCCGCAAGGGGCATAATAAAATATCTGAGCTCAACAAGTAAATAGATCGAGGCCCCCTACGCGTCACGGCTGACGGGCGGCCGGCATCTGGGCGGCAGCTTTTAAACCCCTACGCCGTCGTCTCCATGGCGTCGCTGTACCTGGCCCAACACGGCAGATCCTTCAGCGAGGCGGAGGACCCCGAGAGGAGGCTGACCCCCGAAGGCGTCGCAGAGACCGAGAGGGTGGCCGGACTGCTGGCCGCCGTAGGCGTCAAGGTGGCCGAGGTGCTCCACAGCGGGAAGGCCAGGGCGAGGCAGACGGCTGAGATATTCTCGCGCCGCCTCGGCGCGCCCGTCAGGGAGGTCGACGGCCTTGCGCCCAACGACGACCCGCGCATCTGGGCCTCCAGGGCCGAGGCTCTGGCGGCCGACGTGATGCTGGTGGGCCATCTGCCCCACCTCTCGAGGCTGGCGTCGCTCCTCCTGGTGGGCGACCCCCAGAGGGAGGTCGTCAAGTTTAGATATTCCGGCGTGGCGAGGCTGGAGAGGGGCGAGGCCGGCTGGAGGCTCGCCTGGTACGTCACGCCCGACGTCGCGCCGTAGGGCTCTCGGTCGACGAGAGGAGCACGATCGGCGGGGCCATCTTCGTCGTATGATACATATCGAGAGGTAGGGCCGGAGGCGAAAAAGCTAGAAACCCCCATGCATGGCTTCTTGATGGCCTCCATCTCCCCGACGGGGGGCCGGCTCCGCGGCGGCGCGAGGCTGACCGCGGCCGTCGTCCTCGCCGCAGTCCTGGCGTTTATCGCGGCCTATTCCCTCAACCTGCTGGCCCCCAGCCTCGTCGTCGAGACCTACGCGGGCGGCAGGCCCGTGGACGCCTTCGTCCAGGTCTTCGCAGTGCTGCCGCCGGGCGGCGGCAGGTCGCTGGTGGAGGTATGGAACGGCACCGCGCTCGACGGCGTCGCAAGGGTCCCCCTAACTGCGCTGGCCGAGATAGCCGAGAGGTGGGCAGACGAGGGCTACGGCGGCGAGGGCGTAGGCGTCGAGGTCGTGGCCACCTACGCGGACGGCACCGCGGTCTACTACAATTTGGAGTTCGCCACGTACCGGCCGGACCAGCTGCTGAGCGCCGTAAGCAACCCGCTGATCGGCGCCATGAGGCTCAACTACAAGACTGTGCAGATGGACCTGGACCTGAAGGCGGAGGTGGGCGGATCCGGCGCGGCCGCGCGGACGTCGACGCTGCCGGTCCCGGCCTGCTTCTGGCTCGCCGACTGGTCGTGGCAGACGCCGCAGATGATGATACCGGTGGCCTGGATCTTCAACGAAGTGCCCAACTACCTAAGCGGCTCTCTCGAAGCCTTCTACTCGCTGCTGACGACAACAACGGTTTCCTTCTACGCGTCGGCGGGCATAACCCGAGGAGGCTCGGCGGGAATAACGTACAGATTCATAGGGACCTCGACCCAGGTAAGCATGAGCTACTGGACAACACCCACAAACACAACCTACTGGACGGGGATCTCCTCTGGCCTTGGGCATCCCAGTGGCGGCTTCATCTACCACTTGGGTACGCTTGGGGCAGCCGAACTACAGCTGTACTGCTACGACGGCAACATCTACGTGCCCACCGACCAATACGCGTATGAGGCGTACGTGGCCTCGATAGCGAACAACGGGCGGCTGTATACCTCCTACGATAATATCTCGTACATAAACGGCTTCATGAGCCTTTACAGCAAGTATACCGGCACCAACCTGCAGTACGTGCCGTTTGACGAGATATACCTGCCCGGTAACGGCACTGGATATGGCTATTGGTCCAGCAATATTGATGTCTACAACAGTCTCCTCGTCATGCCTAGGGCGATACCCATAGGGTTGATGATCGGCTATGCCAGCGGCGGATCGCTCAGCATACCTAGGCAAATACTCGCCAACCTTGTCGCCGGCCTCCAGATACCCCCCACTGAAGTAAACATAATTGGGGTACTTGTTGGTCATGCCTCTTCTTATCCTGCCTACGGCGATTTGCTTGTAGTCGCTTTGCCTGTGACGTATAGCCAGTCTGGGGAGAGTTACCATCCGTATATGGTTGGCTTCTATGTGACTGGTCTTGGTAATTATTCGAGTGGGACTTCTATTTATGTGGATGGCCCCGGCGTCGTCTACAGCCCGTGCCTCTGGCCCGTGGAGTACTACAACTGGACCGTCTACGTCTACATCGGGGATGGCCCGCTGCTCGTGCCCGGCGGCTCCGTCACGGCGACGCTCTACGACTCCAGCGGCGACCCCGTCTGGAGCGGGACCTTCGACGTGCCCACGAGCTTCGACGACCAGCCGCCGCACAGGCCGGCGGTGGTCAGCGTCCCGTGGACTGCGTTCAACTACGGAATACCGTACAGCACCTACACCATGGTGATCGCCTACAACGGCTACACGACGGAATACGGCTCTATACACTACGGAACCTCGACGGCCGAATTCACGATCCACGCGTCGTACCAACGATGCGGCTAGCGACCACGTACAGCGCTCCGCCGTCAGACGGCCGGAGGGCGGCAGATGATGCTCCTTCCGAGGGAGGGGTCGTGGAGCCTGCCCACGTCGC
>Ga0209224_1000010_pt1 | contig 49173 bp, 58 predicted proteins | sample MonGeyMetagenome_FD_184731 | JGI IMG/M metagenome (GOLD analysis project Ga0209224, IMG submission 184731) | Hypoxic/sulfidic aquatic microbial communities from Monarch Geyser, Yellowstone National Park, USA - MG (SPAdes) v2 (version 3) | ecosystem: Environmental > Aquatic > Thermal springs >...
GTTTTGACACGGGTTGCATTTATGTAGTATTACCGAAGCAGCTTCCATTGGTGACCCCCTACCTGATGACGGGCGCTGCTCACGAGGGTGGGGGTGACAAGGGTGTGGATGGGAGGGTATTGGTGTTCCCTCGACCAGCCCCAATGAGTTAAGGGTGACGGTGTGTGACCCCTTAAGAGGGGTGCCCGTGGCGGAACTAGAAGTAAGGGGAAGTTACGCCACGGGTAAACACGTAAGGTGGTGGACCGGCCGGGACTTGAACCCGGGACCTCTCGGGTGCAAGCCGAGCGCTCTTCCAGCTGAGCTACCGGCCCACCAGCGGCTAGGGTGCTCATAAGGGCTTTAAACCCTTAGCAGAGGGCTGACAGCCTTGGCGACCTTTATTAAGGCCTGCGGTCACCCGGCCTTAGGAGGAGCATGAGCGACGACGAAGCTAGCAGGCTGAAGGACTACGAGTGGCTGCTCAAGAGGGTCTATGAGAAGATACCGCCCCGTAGTGGCCCTGGGGTGCTTGAGCTCCCTGAGCCACAGATCATAAGGGTCGGGACGCAGACCATAGTCAAGAACTTCAGGGAGATCTCTCAGAGGCTTAAGAGGGACCCTGACCTCGTTGCGAGGTACCTAATGAAGGAGTTAGCCTCTGCCGGAAGCTACGAGGAGGGGTCTGGGCAGCTGGTCCTCAACGTTAAGGTCTCAAGCAAAGTGCTCAGGCAACTTCTTGACATTTTCGTGAAGAACTACGTCAGGTGCCCCACCTGTGGCAGCATAGATACACATATAGAGAAGAGAGGCAAGGTGTGGGTGCTAGTGTGCGAGGCCTGCGGTGCTGAGCAGCCGCTTAAGCCCTTCTAACCCCTTGAGTTGGCACACCTATACTTAAGCTCCTTCATCAGCTTTAAATGGAACTCCTTTGCTTACTCTGGTGCAGCTCTTGGCGCAGATCCCGATGAAGTTCGACGTAGTAGTGGTGGGGGCGGGTCCCGCAGGCTCAGCGGCAGCCTACCTCCTAGCTAAGAAGGGCTTCAGGACGCTTCTGGTGGACAGGGGCAGAGGCCTCGGCGACAAGGAGCTCTTCGGGGGGAGGGTATATGCTCAGCCTCTAAGGGACGTGTGGCCGGAGCTTGACAAGGAGGCGCCCATACAGAGGTGGGTCACGAGGGAGAGAATAAGCGTTGTCTCAGGCGACAACGTGATTACTGTGGAGTATAAGGCCGGCTCTAAGAAGAGCTTCACCGCCCTCCTGCCTCAGCTGGCCTCCTGGATGTCAAGGAAGGCTGAGCAGGCAGGTGCCGTCTTCGTTAACGAGGTAACAGTTGACGAGCTTGTGGTTAAGGACGGTAAGTTCGTGGGCGTCAGAAGCGGCTCAGACGTCATAGAGGCCGACGTTGTCATAGACGCTGAGGGCGTTAACAGGCTCCTCCTGGAGAGGGCAGGCATCGTAGAGAGGCTGAAGCCGGACCATATAGCCCTGGGCGTGAAGGAGGTCCTCAGGACCGGAGCGCCCCAGCTCGAGGCTGCCTTTGGAATAGACAGCGATGAGGGCGTCGCCTGGGTAGTGGTAGGTGATGTGACCAGGGGAGTGCCAGGCGGCGGCTTCATATATACTAACAAGGACACCGTCAGCATAGGAGTAGTCCTTCACCTTAGACATGCTCTAGAGGCTGTGGAGAAGGGCATCCTCAAAGACCACGTGTCCGAGCTTGTGGAGGGCTTCAGGCTTCACCCGTTCTTCAGGAAGCTCTGGAAGGACGCCACGATATCGGAGTACGGCGCACACTTGACGATAGAGGGAGGGCTCAAGTTCTCGCCGCCTAGACTTGTCTACCCAGGGCTCCTCATAGTCGGTGACGCCGCTGGCTTCCTGCTTTCAACCGGCGTGAACTATAGAGGCGTCGACTACGCGGTCTACAGCGGCAAGCTCGCGGCCGAGGCCGTAGAGTACGCGAGGGACCACGGCGGCCTAACTTATGAGAACCTGAAGGCGTATGAGGAGAAGGTTAAAGGTAGCTTCATGTATAGGGACCTCATAAGGCACACTGCGGCAGAGGCCCTGATGAACAACCCTGAGCTGTTCTCAAAGCTTCCGGGCCTGATGACAAAGGTCCTCGCAGGCATCTACGAGCAGGACTATAGCGTCAAGACGCCCTTTGAAGCGATAACCGAGGCACTTACAAGTGAGGGCGTAGACCTATTTAGCCTCATTTCGTTGGCCTGGCTGGCGGTGAGGGGGCTGTGAGCGCAGCACAGGCAGCCCAGGTCAAGAGGGAAGAGCCTAAGCAAATGAAGCTTGAGGACATACTTCAGAGCGACGTCTGGAACGTTGACGAGGAGCCCCACATAGTGATTGATTACACGAAGTGCGAGAAGTGTGAGGCCAAGCCCTGCGTTTACCTCTGCCCAGCGGGCTGTTATACACTAGTTGGCGACAAGGTGGTCTTCAGCTACGAGTGGTGCGTGGAGTGCGGGACCTGCAGGGTCATCTGTCCTATGGACGCGATAAAGTGGGACTACCCCAAGAGCGGCCACGGCATAATTTACAGGTTCACGTGAGGTGATGTGAAGTGAGGATCGTAGTAGGGATGAAGTGGGTGCCTGGCACTCAGTCAGTCAGGATAGACCCAAAGACTGGCACCCTCATAAGGGAGGGCGTGCCGAGCATCGTGAACCCTCATGACCTGCCGGCCGTGGAGCTTGCCCTCAGGCTGAGGGACCGCTACGGCGGCGAGGTAATAGCGATATCAATGTCGCCGCCTCCGGCCGTGAAGGGGCTTGAGTACCTGGTCGGCATGGGCGTCGACAGGGCGATACTCCTGACGGACAGGGTCTACGCCGGCGCTGACACGCTGGCCACGAGTTACGTCCTGGCTAACGCCATAAGGAAGATAGACAGGGAGATCGGCAAGGTGGACCTGGCGGTCTTTGGACAGGAGACCACGGACTCCAGCACGGCTCACATAGGCGCCCAGACGGCCAGCTGGCTCGAGTGGCCATACATTTACTATGTCCGTGACGCTTGGCTTGCAGATGACGGCAAGCTGCACGTTGAGAGGATACTTGAGGACGCCATTGAGGAGTGGGAGCTGGAGCTCCCAGCGATCATAAGCGTCGCTATGAGGTCAATTAAGCCGAGACCCGTGAGCCTGTATAATAAGGTAAGGTTCAAGACGAGGCCTGACACGCTAATAACGTGGACTAACAAGGAGCTTGGCCTTGACACGAGGTGCACAGGGCTTAAGGGCTCACCTACAATAGTGGCTAAGACCGTAGACGTACCTGAGGTACCGCGCAAGAAGGTCGTGTACACGCCAAAGGACGGTGATGACGCTGCTAGGTGGATCATAGAGGCCCTCCTTAAGGACGAGAAGGCATCAAAGGCCCTTATCAAGGCCTTGAAGGAGGGGTGATGTAAGGTGAGCTGGAGCGGGACTGAGACTTCGGCGACTCAACAGGTTCCCTGCAAGGACCTTTGTCCTGAGTGGGAGTGCAGGAACCCTGACGACTACAGGGGCGTCTGGGTGATAGGTGAGACAGGGCCAGAGGGGATCCTGGAGCCAAGCCTCCAGCTCCTGACGCCTGCCAGGAAGATAGCTGACAAGCTGAAGGTTAAGGTAACAGGGGTCCTGATAGGCTATGGCGTGAGGGATCTCGCGAAGCAGTTCATAGAATACGGCGCTGACGAGGTCTTAGTAGTCGACGACGAGAGGCTTAAGGAATATTCGCCACAGGTGTACGGCGAGGTAGTGGTCCATCTAGTCAAGAAGTACAGGCCTGAAATGGTGTTCGTGGCAGGGACCATGAGGGGCAGGGAGCTGGCCCCCTACATAGCTAACCACCTGCGGGCCGGCATAACTGCCGACTGCACAGACTTCGACGCAGATGAGAAGACCAGGGACGTGTTCCAGATAAGGCCTCCCTTCGGGGCTGTTCTCCTGGCCTACATTAGGACGCCTAACAGGAGGCCCCAGATGGCGACGGCCAGGCCTAACGTCTTCCCTCTGCCGCCAAGGGATCCCAGCAGGACGGGCGAGGTCATTGAGGAGAAGATCGATCACGTGCCCAAGGCGAGGGCTAGGCTGGTGTCAAGGAAGGTCATACCTAGGACGGAGGCCCCGATAGAGAAGGCGGAAATAGTGGTAGGAGGCGGCAAGGGGCTCGGGACGCCTGAGGGCTTCAAGCAGCTTGAGGAGCTGGCGAAGGTCCTAGGTGCTGTCGTTGGCGGCAGCCGGAGGGCCGTGGACCTGGGCTGGATACCTCATGAGAGGCAGATAGGTCAGACAGGCAAGTCAATAAAGGCCGTCATATACATAGCGGTAGGCATAAGCGGCGCGGCCCAGCACATGTTTGGAGTGAGGGAGGCTGGCGTGGTCGTCGCTATCAACAAGGACCCAGCGGCGCCGATATTCTCGCAGGCCGATTATGGCGTGGTGGCTGACTACAGGGACGTAATACCTAACCTAATAAAGAGGCTCGTCCAGCTCAAGGAGGAGCTTAAGAAGGGCTCCCCTGAACCTAAGGGCTGAGCCTTAATGAGCGATGAGGCAGAGGAGCTGAAGGCCTTCGAGCAAGCCTTAAGGAGGTACTCAAACCTTCTGGGCCTGAGAATCAACATAGAGCTGGCTAAGAGCGTGGAGGCCGTCCAGGCTAAGATCATGAAGGACGTTGAGGCCTTCCTGAGCTCTGTGGACCTGGGGTCGCCGGACCTTTCAAACCTGTTGGCGAGGCTCTCCGACTCAGGTCGACTTTCTAATTACATAGTTGAGGTAGGCAGAGCGCTAAAAGACGAGGTGAGCCCAGATAAGGCTGAGGAGAGCCTAACTAAGGCCCTCGAAGGCGATGTGAACAGTAGGGGCTCGCGGAGCGCCCTCCTGGTCTTTCAAGCGGTAGCTAGGGCTTACGCCTCTCACTATGAACGTAAGAACGGAACTATTGAGGAGAAGACAGCGTACTGCCCTCTCTGCGGTAGCGAAAGCAGGACCATGGTCAGGGTAGGGGAGGAGTACCTCATGGTCTGCCACGTGTGCGGTTATGCTTGGAGGGTCTCAAGGAAGACCTTGGTCTGTCCGTTCTGCGGCAACTCGAACCCGTTCAGCATCGGCATTTTCATGGACAAGGACGGAAGGCTCGGCCTGGCCTACTGTCAGGAGTGCGGGTCCTCGTGGAGGGTCATACTAGACGAGGGGATCGCGTCAGCTCCTAGGATCCTGCTGCCCCTGCTGGCCCTCGCTGCCGAGAGGCTGAGGGGCGCCTTGCCCAGAGGCGCCAGCGGCGAGGAGCTCCACGAGGGTAGTAGCGAGGGCCAGCTGGGAGGCGGAAATAATGAGGCCCAGGGTCAGCAGTGAGTAAAGGGGCAGGAGCCCGCTCAATAATTGTCCTCTCTTAACTCCGGCTCGGGTAGCGATCCTCAGAACGTATAGCCCGACGAGCGGCATACCCACGACAACCATGTAAAGGCCTATTAGGGCAGCAATGCCGAGGACCCTGAGCAGGCCTGTCGTGCCCTTAGTCCTGCTGACTATGTCTGCAGCCCTTGACGCCGCCAAGAGAAAGGAGATCTCTGAGGCGCCTCCGACCATAGCGACCGTGAGGCCAACTATGCTGATCGCCGTGGGGAGGGGCTGAGGCATCCCTGAGAGGTACGCGGCGACAGCGATGAGCAGGCCACCGGTCATCAGGGTAGGACCCATGGCCACCTCTATATGGCTTGATAGCAGCGAGATCAACTTTTCCTCGTCAGCCTTCGTCGCTTGGGCTCTCTGGTCTAACTCCAAGGGGCTCCACCCTGGCCGGGATCCCTAGGACCTTGTTTAAGTACTTCGCAGTGAAGGAGGGGTCGAAGCCCCGGGAGCCGTCAACTATTACTTCCTTGGGCCTGGCGTCCTTCACGTATTCAACTATCTCCCAGAACGATGCATGGTCGCTGAACGCCACGTTGTAAACGTTTTCCCTGACCTGCACGGAGACCCCTCTCCTTTCAAGGCCTGTAAGCACTATGTGAACCCCTGGCATCCTCTTAAGGGAAACCCCCTTAGCGCTATGGACAAATATAACGGTGCCGGGCGTTGCCTCCTCCCTCGTATATATGCCCACGTCCCCGAGCTCAACGCCGTAGAACTTTGACGCTATCTGGGCCAGCTTTAGCGTCGTTACATCAGCTAGGAACCTTTCCTTAACCCCTCTGATCCTTAGCTCCACCATGACCTCCTGCAGCTTTCCGTTGAAGCCGTAAACCCATACCGCCTTGTCCTTTGAGTTCCTCTCGATTATTTCGATAAGCGCTGCTAACGCGTCCCACTCCGTGCCCTTGCGGGATAGGTGTGGGCTGCCGTAGGTCGCGTCGAGAACCAGTACGTCAAGTCCCTCTATTGGGACGGTCCCTGGCATCTTGAAGTCCCCTGTGTAGGCGGCGCTCCCTTCCTTGGTTTCGACGAGAACCTGGGCGCTCCCCGCTATGTGCCTGGAGGGCTTCAGCAACACGACGTCGTCCTCGAACCGGAAGGGCCTATCATAGTCCAGGGCCAGCACCTTGGAGCTCGGTATGTTGAAGCCTAAGACCTTAAGGAACTCATGCGTTATAGGCGTGGCTATTATGAAGAGGCTATAAGAGACGCTGCGCGCGAGGTAGCGTGTATGGTCCTCGTGAGCGTGTGTTACTGCCCTGAGGGGGCGATTATCGTAGGAGTCAGCGACGACGCTCTTGCCTAAGGTTATGGCGCCATTCGGCAGCACCGATGCCAGCTTCCTCAACGGTTCCCCCTCAGCCGTGACCAGGTTAGGATTATGTAGGTTAAGGGGGTGGTCCCGCCGCGGGGAATCGAACCCCGGACCACCCGGTATCGGCCGGAGGGGCTGGGCCTCCAGCCGCCCCGTCCCACTACAGCCGGGCGCTCTGCCGCTGAGCTACGGCGGGCCTACCCCCTGTCTGTACTGACTTAAGCGTCGTTTAAAGTTTTTCATGATAATTTGGTCTCACATATGTCCTTGGCTAGCTCCGTCAGCCTGCCAGTAATGTCACTTAGGGAAAGGGCCGTCCTAAGTAACTTGCTGCCTAGGACCTTGTATTGAGCGCCCTCTTCCAGCAGGTCCCTTCTAAAGCTCTCTGATAACACTCTGAGCTCCCTGAGAGGGCCTTCGAGCCCCCCACAGAGGTCGGGCCTCGCCACGAGCTCCGTCAGCAGGCTAGTGATCTGAGAGCTCAAAGACGTCAGCAACGCTATTACGACGCAGGAGAACAGGGTAGCCACGTTATGCTCTGTCAGGCCTTCTGTTGATACGACCCGATGACAGCCGGCCTCAAAGTCCTTGGACGTTGTGTTAAGTTGCCTGAGTATATAATCTATTTCGCCGAACCCCTTTCGCACGGCCCTCCAGGCAAGCTCGTAATACTCCTCGGACAGCATGTGGGTCCTCACTTTAAACTTATTTTCTCTGAGCAGAGCTTTAGGCCCTGAAGGGCCGTGGACATGAGCGCCGAGTCCAGCGAGAGGTCCGCTAAATATTCTGACATAGTATATGAGATGCTTAAGAGGGACATCCTGAGTAGGAAGTTTGAGCCCAAGGACAAGCTCAGCGAGACGGCGCTGGCCAAGATGTATAACGTCAGCAGAACGCCTGTCAGGGAAGCCCTGCACAAGCTTGAGAAGGAGGGCCTGGTGGTTAAGCTGAGCGACGGCTACCACGTATCGTTCCTGACAAAGGAGCAGATACTCAAGATCTTTGAGGTCAGGGCGGTCCTTGAGGCGTTAGCTGCCGAGAAAGCTGCTGAGAACAGGGACCCAGAGCTTTTGAGGAGGCTGAGGGAGGCCGCCGAGAAGTTCAAGGGCGCTGACAAGGGCAACCCGTTGGCGCTGGCACAGGCGAACAGTGAGTTCCACGACGTTATCGCAGAAATGTGTGGAAACGAATACCTTAGGGACATGTTGAAGGACCTTAGGAACAAGCTGGCCATAGTGAGAGTTGACCTCTTCGCTTCAAGCAGCAGGGTAGAGCAGGAGATAGAGGAGCACTGGCGCATATATGAGGCCATAGAGAAGGGTGATCCACAGGCAGCGCGGGAGGCCGCGCTGAGGCATCAGCTTAACTTGATGGAGTTCATAAAGTCAAAGAAGATGATAGGCGGCATCCTCATATAGCCCCTTAGAGCAGCAAACTTCAGACATAGGCTCTTAACCGCATCGACCTGGAGAAGAGGGGGAGGCGCTATGTCGCTAAGGCTCGGCACCATGCCGCAGCTCAGGGTTCCGCCTAAGGGGGAGCACTACGACGTCGTCATAGTTGGAGGAGGGCCTGCAGGCCTCTCGGCAGCCGTATATGCTGCCAGGTTCTTGTTGAAGTCGGTTGTGGTCACTGAGGACATAGGGGGTCAGCTGAACTTGACTAATGAAGTTGACGACTATCCGGCCATGTTAAAAATCAGCGCAACGGAGCTCATTTCAAGGTTCAGGACCCACGCCGAGAAGCTGTTCGGAGTTCCTGTCTACAGCGGGATAACGGTCCAGAGGTTCGAGAAGGTCAGCGATGTTGAGTACAGGGTCACGGGGACCAAAGGCCTTGACGTGTTTACTAAGGCCATAATACTAGCAGTAGGATCCAGGAGGAGAAAGCTGGGCGTCCCCGGAGAGAAGGAGTTCACGGGCCGCGGCGTGAGCTACTGCAGCATATGTGACGCGCCTCTTTACAAAGGCAAGGAGGCAGCCGTCGTTGTGGGAGGGGGCGACGCTGCCTTAGAGGGCGCGATACTCCTCTCTGGCTACGTAAAGAAGGTCTACCTAGTTCACAGGAGGAGGGAGTTCAGGGCCAAGCCCTTCTACGTTGAGGAGGCCCTCAAGAGGCCCAACATAGAGTTCGTACTAGACTCCGTTGTAAAGGAGATACGTGGCGATAAGGTAGTCAGAAGCGTCATAGTCCAGGGCAAGGACGGCACTACCCGTGAGCTGGCAGTCGATGGCATCTTCGTGGAAATAGGGTTTGAGCCGCCTAAAGACTGGTACCAGTCCCTTGGCCTCGAGGTTGACGAGCTAGGGTACGTAAAGACAGACATGTGGATGAGGACCAACTTACCAGGGGTATTCGCCGCAGGGGACGCGATAAGCCTTTGGAGAGGCTTCAGACAGATAGTCAACGCGGCTGCATCTGGAGCTATAGCCGCTTACAGCGCATATACTTACCTAACTGAGAAGGGCCTCGTAAGGAGGCCAGGGGCCCAGAAGGCCTAGGTGGAAAGGGAATGGAGGTAAGGGCAGAGGAGGACGTTTATAAGCTCCTTGATCAGAAGCTGATAAAGCAGGGCTACCACCTAGTAGGCAGGCACAGCTCAGTCAAGAAGTGCTACTGGAACCACGCGGCCCTAGTCGAAGGGAGGTTCTGCTACAAGGGCAAGTTCTATGGCATAGAGAGCCACAGGTGCATTCAGCTAAGCGTCACAAACCACTGGTGCTGGAACGCCTGCCTGCACTGCTGGAGGCTGAGGCCTCAGGACGTAGGGATCCAGTGGAATGAGACCAGGATGCCCTTCGCTGATGACCCCCGCTCTATAGTTGAGGGCGCCATCAGGGAGTACAGGAGGATAATAAGTGGCTACAAGGGCAGACCCGGCGTTGACCCGAAGATGTACCAGGAGGCCATGAACCCTAAACACGTAGCCATAAGTCTGACAGGTGAGGCCACGCTGTACCCTATGTTAGGCGAGCTCATAAAGGAGTTCCACAGGAGGGACATAACCACGTTCCTTGTGACCAGGGGGGTGAGGCCTGACGTCCTAGCCAACCTAGAAGAGGAGCCCACTCAGATATACGTGAGCTTAGAGGCGTGGGATAAGGAGTCCTATAACTACTTCAACAGGCCTCTAGTGCCTAGGGCATGGGAGCTAACCCTTGAAACCCTTCAGCTACTTCCAAGCTTCTCATCGACTACAGTATATAGGATAACCATAGTGAAGGGCTTCAACGACAACGATGCCGCGCTGAGAGGCTTCGCTGAGCTCGTTAAGCTTGGCATGCCTGATTACATAGAGGTCAAGGCCTACATGTACGTCGGCGCTAGTAGGAACAGGCTGCGCCTTGAGAATATGCCAAGACATGAGGAGGTCAAAGCCATAGCCAGGAAGCTCAGCGAGCTCACAGGGTACCCTGTGGTGAGCGAGAGCGCTCCCAGCAGGGTTGTGCTTTTATCAAGGCTTGAGAGGCCCATCAGGTACGGGAATGCGCCTGTCGACTGGAACTCTCCAGATATACCTGCCCCTGGAGAGTACGAGGAGCCCAATGAGGCAGCGACCGCCTGAGGGCCCCCATGATGAGGCCTCGCATCGCTGAGGCTAGAGGCTGATGGGGATGGGCGCAAGCACTGAGGGGCCTGACGCCATTAACGAGATCTCAAGGATCGTAGAGAAGATCCTCGTAAACTACAGGGTCTACTTTGATAAGGGCGAAGTCCTCAACAGCGACGGCAGGAGGCTGTTGGCCACGGCCCTTCGCTACGCAAGGCGAGCCCCGCCGCCTGTCAGAAGAAGGCTCAGAGAGACCCTTAGGGACCCCTCTTTGCAGGCCATCAGGAAGCTGGCTGAAGCTCTCGGCCTCGATCCGTCGGTGGCTGAAAACGGATGGCCTTATACCCTTTAGCTGGAGATAATTGAGCTCAGGGCCCTCTCGCACAGCTCCTTTGCGTCCTCGGGCCTCAGGATCGCCTGCGCGCTAGATATTACTAAGCCCCCTATTGCCTCAACCCCTTTTGAGGTCTTAAGCAGTATTATCTCACAGCCTTCAGCCCTGACATTACAGAGCTCAACGTCGACCTCGGGGAGCTTCAGGCTAGCCTGGCACTGCCCTGGGGCCTTCGGAAGCCTAAAGTAAAGGTCCACGAAGACCACGTTGACAGGCTCGCCCTTTATCGTGTCACTGACCTTAACTATTTGGCCTGTCCCAGCCTTAGTTACCTCAACATAGCTCATGTAGGGGTCACTCGGTTATGACAGGGGTCACAGGCACTAGTTCCGAGCCGCAGAACGGACACCTGTACTTGAGGGACCTCGCGTCCGCTGAGCAGAAGTAAGCGCCTAACTTAGCGGCGCACTTAGGACATGCGTAAACGACTTCAAACTTCCTGCTCCCAGGCTTCTGGCCGCTTAAGTCTAGCAGCCTGCCGCAGACACGGCACCTAACGGTGATCCAGCCGAGGTGTCCCATAGCGTTAGTGCCGCGGATCTTGCCTATGGTCATGTTTACGCCTCCTCGCCCTCTCGGCGCGTTCAGGCTTAAAATCTGTCGTTTCACAGCGTTCATGGCTCTAAGGTGGGCTCTCTTGAGGGTAAGCAGGCTAGCGCTGATCGTGATAGCGCTGTTCGCGGCCACGGTAGCTGTCGGCATTGTTGGCCTAGGGTTCTACTACTCCTATAAGTCCGTCCTATCGCCGTTAGCCAAACCAATGCAGCTCGGCTCCCTACTTTACAGGACTCATTCCATTGAATACAAGGTCTACGTATCGCCATCAGGCGACACGTACTATGTGAGCGTGGCTGTCAACGTCAGCGATAACACTACAAGGATAACTATGACTAGCCCCTCCGGCACAGTAGTAGGTTCCGTGCTACTTCACTTCAACGCGACCAACATAACCTGGGCGCTGATCAGCTTCGGCGGCCTTAATGAGAACCTGAGTGGGTCAAACCTGACAAACTACATACCCCTTATACTGACCGGGGTCAGCGTTAGTTACAACCCCTACACGGGAGCCATGAGCGTGGGCGCGTTCCCTGGCCTTGGCCCCCTCTACGGTCTATACTATTACAGCTCGTACTATGGTATTGATTGGAAGGGCCTGCTTCAGGGACAGCCAAGCTCGTCAACTGTCAGCGTGGGATATACGTTCGCGCCTGTAGACTTCAACGGCAAGGGCTTTAACGGCGTAATTATAACGATAACCCCTACAACGTCGCTGTTCGGCACGTACGGAGGGTACTCCATCAGCGCATCGCTCATCAGCTTAAAGGGAGTTCCCGTGGCTACTCAGCTCATAGTGGGCACGGGCGGAGCCAATTACGTCTCTATGAGTCTCCTTCAGGTATCCGTATCGTAATGATCCCCCGAGGAGGCGGGCCCGGGGGGATTTGAACCCCCGACCACCGGCTCCCCTCGGCAAATGGAGGGCCTTAGAGGGCCGGCGCTCCGTCCTGGCTGAGCTACGGGCCCCCACGCCGTTACTGTCAGGGAGCTTATTAAGTTGCTTCACGTGCCGTTAAATTCCCGGCCACAGAGTTTTTAGCCCCGAGACCTTCTGGAGAGCGTCAAGGAGGACCCGACTTGCCAGCCAGCAGCGAGGCGCTGACGGAGGCCATTAAGAGGGCCCTGGAGGCGTCAAAGAGGACAAGGTTTGACCAGAGCGTGGAGCTCGTGGTGACCCTTAGGGACTTTGACGTTAAGGGCTCTGAGGGCAGGTTCAGGGAAGTCGTGTTCTTGCCCCATAAACCGCCTAAGGAGCCTAAGATCTGCGTTGTGGCCGCCGGGGACCTCCTTCTGGAGGCTAAGAAGCTTGGCGTTGTCACTATTTCAAGGGAGGACCTACAGGCAATGAGGGGCGATAAGAAGAAGGTCAAGTCGATCGGAAGGCAGTGCGACTGGGTACTAGTATCAGCAGACCTCATGGGGCAGGTAGGAAGCGTGCTAGGCCCTGCCCTAGGGCCTAGGGGTAAGGTGCCAGTGGCTATACCTCCCAGGGCCAGCCTAGCGGAGCTTGTAGAGAATTATAAGAGGGCTACGTGGGTCAGGGTGAGAGGTCAGCCTCAGATCATGACGAGGATAGGAACGGCCTCTATGAACATCAATGACATAGTTGAGAACGCCTTAGCCGTCCTTAACGTGATCGAGTCCAGGTTAGGCGCTTCTAAGATGGACAGAGTATACGTAAAGACAACGATGGGGGTTCCAATTATGGTTGGCCTGAGGTGATGGTTTGTGTCGGCAACTATCCAGAGGAAGCTTGGAAGACGTGAGCCGCCCGAGGATAAGAAAAGGACCGTAGAGGAGCTGACGAAACTAGTAGAAGGCCATAGGTACGTCCTCTTCGCTGATCTAGAGGGCCTACCGGCTAAGCAGCTGCAGTTGATAAGGAAGCAGCTCAGGGGAAGGGCTGCATTCAAGGTCTCTAAGAAGAACCTGGTTTACCTGGCGCTCGAGAGGAAAGGCCTCAGTCGCAAGGTCCTCGAGCCGTACTTAAAGCATGGAGTCCTCGTGATCTTCACTGACGAGAATCCCTTCTTGCTGGCGTTTGAGATAGACAAACTCAAGATGCCAGCGCCTGCTAAGCCAGGAGATAAGGCCACTAAGGACATAGTCATCCCTGAGGGCGACACAGGCCTGAGGCCAGGTCCTATAGTCAGCGTCTTCGGTAAGCTCAAGATACCCTATGAGGTAAGGAAGGGCACCATTTACATAAAGAGCGACACTGTCGTAGCTAAGGCCGGGGACGTTATACAGCCTGAGCTGGCAAGCCTGTTGCAGCAGCTTGGAATACAGCCCATGGAGATAGGGCTTAAGCTGGTGGCCGCCTGGGACGGCAAGACCGTAATACCAGGCGACATGCTGCACCTAGACATAGAGGGAACTAGGTCACAGATACTTGATGCTGAGAGGGAATCACTGTCCTTAGCCGTCGCTACAGGGTACTTCGAGGTGCCCGAGGTTGTCTCGCTGCTTCTCGGCGCTGCGGCCTCTGAGGCGACAGCTGTCATAAGGTCGGCAGGGCTTGTCGTTGATACTGACTCGGCCTCACTGTCAATAGCTCAGGCGATCGCTGAGGAGAACGCTATCGTAGCAGCCCTCGGTGACAAGGCCAGGGAGCTAGGCCTTGAAGCAACACCAACGCTGACCTCAGGGACCTCTTCTTCAAGCTCTTCTAGCGCTGGAGCTGAGACCAAGAAGGAGGAGAAGAAGGAAGAGCAGCAGGAAACGGACGTCAGCGCAGGCCTTGCAGGGCTCTTCGGCTCGTAGCAGCCCTTCTAGGCCGTCCATGATGTTTTCTAGGCTTTCGACTGGCTTTGCATAAAGTAAGGTCAAGGTCCTAAGAGATAAAGGCGCGATTTCAGGTCTTGCTGCCCTATCGAAGCACGAGGTAAGCGGGTTAGTGGCGGCCTTCAGGGCTAGCCTTAAAGGTAAGGGCTGTGGGAGCTTACAGGGGTTCACGTTCTACTAACGAGGACTAGGGCGAGAAGCAACACCTTTATAACTCCTAGTTCGCCCGTGGCCAGGAGGGAATCAGCATGGTCCAGGAGGGCAAGGCTTACATCCACGCGGCCCTGGCCCTCTACTACGCTGGGGCCCAGATAACTGAGGACAACCTAAAGAAGGTCGTAGAGGCCCTCGGTATGCAGGTTGACGACGCTAAGGTCAAGATGCTGGTAGCCTCTCTGTCCCAGCTGAACCTAGAGGAGGTGCTTAAGGGCGCCACTTTAGTGGCGGCTGCGCCCGCCGCAGCCCCTGCCTCAGCGCCTTCTGCTCAGCCGGCTGAGCAGACAGCCGAGGCCAAGGAGGAGAAGAAGGAGGAGAAGAAGGAGGCAAGCGAGGCTGAAATAAGCGAGGGCCTGGCAGGCCTCTTTGGCATGTGAAGGTACCTTATAAAGTCGCTTTCGGGCGTTTCTTCCGTAGCTAACGGGGTCTGGCCACTATGGCAAAGGTCGACCCTTCAGAGTATAGGCTGAGGTTCTTCAATGAGAAAGGTTACCAGAGGAGGCAGTGTAAGGTCGGGGGCGACTACTTCTGGACGGTCAACCCAAACTTTGACACTTGTCAGGACGTGCCGGACACGGCGTACTGGTTTGACAAGATACCGTCCTCTGAGCCCCTCACGGTCAGTCAGGCCAGGTCTAAGTTCATAGATTTCTTCAAGAAGAGAGGGCACGAGCCGGTCCCCCCAAGGCCTGTCGTGGCCAGGTGGAGGGAGGACCTGTACCTCACCATAGCGAGCATAGTGGTGTTTCAGCCGCACGTGACAAGTGGCCTGGTCCCCCCTCCTGCCAACCCTCTTGTAATTAGCCAGCCCTGCATAAGGCTTGAGGACATAGACAACGTGGGCCTGACCATAGGCAGGCACCTGACAACGTTCGAGATGGCAGCGCATCACGCGTTCAACTACCCCGATAAGTTCGTCTACTGGAAGGACGAGACGGTAGCTTATGCCAGGGAGTTCTTCGTAAAGGAGATAGGCATACCAGAGGACCTGATAGTCTTTAAGGAGTCTTGGTGGGAGGGCGGGGGTAACGCAGGTCCCTCCTTTGAGGTAACGGTCGGCGGGCTTGAGCTAGCCACCCTCGTGTTCATGCAGTACAGGTCCGTTGATGGCTCTTATGAGGAGCTGCCGCTTAGAATTGTTGACACGGGCTATGGCGTAGAGAGGATAGCGTGGTTCACCCAGAAGGCGCCAACGGCCTTCCACGCGATCTACGGCAGCCTTGTAGACGTCTTGAGGTCCGCGTTGGGGTTACCAAGACCTGACGACTCACTCCTCTGGGCGGCCTTCAGGAACGTCCACAACCTGAACCCTGACGACCTGAAGAGCGTGGAGAACTACTACAGGGCCGTGGCCAGCTGGTTAGGGTCAGATGTGGAGTCCGTAAGGCCTGTCCTGGAGCGCGAGGCAAGGCTTTACAGCGTGCTCGATCACAGCAAGACGATAATGATGATGTTAGCTGATGGAGTTGTGCCCAGCAACTCTGGGGAGGGCTATTTGGCAAGGCTTGTGATAAGGAGGGCGCTCAGGCAGCTCAGGCAGCTCAGTCCAAGCTACTCCTTAGTAGAGATAGTTAACAGGCAGATAGAGCTCTGGAAGGACGACTTCCCGCAGGTTCGTGAGAACAGGGACTACATATTAGAGGCGGTGACCCTTGAGGAACAGAAGTACAAGGACCTGCTGGCCAGGGGGGAGAAGCTCATAGCGAGGGAGCTCTCAAGGCCCCTCACCGTTGACGACCTCATAAAGCTCTATGACAGCATGGGGGTCCCTCCAGAGGTGGTGGCCGAGGCTGCCTCCAGGCGCGGCATAAGCGTAGTAGTGCCTCCCAACTTCTACTCGATAGTAGCGGCCAGGCACAGGGCCCCGGCCAAGGTCAGGGCTATAGGTGAGGGCGTCTCGTTGCCGCAGGAGGTCATTGAGTGGGCTAGGAAGTTCCAGCCAACGGAGCTGCTGTTCCATAAGGACCCGTACCTGAGGTCCTTTAGGGCGAGGCTGTTAGGCTCCTATGGAGACTACGTCGTGTTGGACGCCACGGCCTTTTACGCGACCGGCGGAGGGCAGCTTCACGACACAGGCGTCCTTAACATATGCGGTGAGGAGTACAGGGTTGTTGACGTGGAGAAGGTAGGAGGGGTCATAGTTCACAAGCTTGACAGGGCAGTTTCAACAAGGGACTGCGGCGAGGTAGAGGGCAGGATAGACTGGGATAGGCGTTATAGGTTGATGAGGCATCATACGGCCACACACGTTATCCTAGGGGCGGCCCGCAGGGTCCTCGGAAGGCACGTCTGGCAGGCGGGCGCTGAGAAAACCCCTGAGAAGGCTAGGCTTGATATAACGCATCACAGGCCGCTCACAGATGAAGAGGTGAAGGCCATCGAGAAGCTGGCCAACGCCGCGGTTGACGCAAGGCTGCCCGTGAGAAAGGTGTTCATGGATAGGAACGAGGCTGAGCGCAAGTACGGCTTCGCCATTTATGAAGGGGGCGTCCCAATGGAGAGACAGATAAGGCTTGTCGAGATAGAGGGCTGGGATGCTGAGGCCTGCTTTGGCACGCACCTTGACAACACTGGCGAGATAGGGGGGATCAAGATAGTCAACGTCGAGCGGATACAGGACGGCGTGGTGAGGCTCGAGTTCGTCGCAGGCACTAGGCTCTACGAGGAGATGGCTAAGGTAGAAGATGAGATGAGGACGTTGGCTAAGGAGCTTAGGGCAGGCCCCTCTGAGCTGCCTCAGGAAGTCAGGAAGCTGAAGGACGAGGCGGACGAGCTGAGGGAGGCCGTCAGGAGCTACAGGTCTATGTGGGTCTCTCAGGCCACAGAGCATGTTAAGGCTCAACAGCCTCTGAACGGGGTCAGGGTTGCGCTGCTCGTCTACCCAGAGAGGGACGTTAAGTCGGCGAGGGAGGCGCTCAGGGAGATAACGGATGAGGTCAGCGACTCCCTGGTGGTGCTCGCGATAAGGGACGTGAAGGGCTACAGATACGAGATAGGGGCAGGGAGAGACGTAGGCTCGAGGGCGGACGTAGGCGAGCTCATCAAGAGGCTGAGCAACCTGCTGAGCCTTCAGGGTGGCGGCAAGGGCACCTATGGAAGCTTCAGCGCGGCCGAGCCGCCTGAGAAGGTCCTAGAGGCTATAAAGAGGGTGCTAGGCTCTTAGGTCACCAAAGGGGGCTGACCTTAAGTAGCTCTTGGTCAAGCCTCCTGTAGAACCTGTTCCACCACTCTATGATTTTCTCCTTGCGATACATGGCGTCATCCCAGCCCTGAAGGCCGCTCTCAGCCGCTAAGGACGCTATTGCGTCAATGACCCTCTTAGACTCCCAAGGCGCTGGGGCTGCGTTGGCCTTCTTCTGGTACTCCGCGATGGTCTTGTAGACAGCCAGGCCATGAGTATACACGTCAAGCTTCACGTTAAGCAGCCGCTCGTACATATCGTCGAGCATCTCCTCGGCCCACCCCCTGTGGAACCTGCAGAAGCCGGCGTTCGCCACGGCATACTCGAAGACGGCCCTCCTCAGAGCTGTTGTCGCGTAGTCGTCAGGGTCCCTGAAGGCCGGGCTGTAGTCCGTCCAGTACTTGCCAAGTACGTAAAGTGGCGCAAGGACGCCAGGGCTCCAGTAATAGTTAGGCGTGAAGTAGCCAGTGTCACCGAAGGCCGCGTACACAAGCAGGTCCTCAAATCTCAGGCCAACGTCGTTTACCCTGTCAGGGTATATTCTGTCGAGCTCCTTGGCGGCAGCTCTCAGCCCAAGGGAGGCTATCAGCCTGAGGACCTTAGGGGCTGAGTCGGACACTAAGAGCTCCAGCACTTTTCTTGCGGCCTCGGCGTTTCTCTTGCTGGTCTCAGGGCTCAGCGCCTCTGGGTCCATTACTGGAACGCTGTCGAGGCCTATCTCGTCGGGCCTCAGGAGACCCCTGTTAACGCTCTCGAACAGCCAGGCCAACATGTGGCCTGCCTCTATCGCGTCAAGGCCTAGGTTGTCAAGTAGGTCAACAAGCCTGGCGGCATCATCGACCGTTATTATACCAGATATGGGCCCGACGGCATGGGCAGGCTCGTAGTCGAGCTTTACGCCCTTATAGACCTTCTTACAGACCACGGGGCACGGCTCACCGCAGTTCTTAGAGGCCGGCGTCAACTTGCCTCCATCAAACACCTCCTGCTGGAAGGGAGCCCAGAAGTTCTCCATGATCTTGTTGTACACCTCGAGCCTGAGCCCCTTGCTCATGTAGGCCTGGCTATAGTTAAGGACGGGCACCAGGTCCTTATAGTGCGGGTAGTTGACGCCAAAGGTCCCTCCGGCTTTCATAGATGGGTCGAACCTGTACTTCACGGTCTTCTCGCTTAGCGCCTGTGAGTAAGGCTTCTTGAAGGTCTGCTGAGATATAGCGTTCAAAGCCGTAACGTCGCTTAGCTTTGGGTTAGGCCTCCTGTAGGTGCCGCCGAAGACTATCGCGGCGACATTATGTGCCTGGGCCATTACTGATCCACCCCCTCCTCTCGAGGCCGAGTCGGAGACTTCCGTTAGGTTAGCGGTCCTGTCGTCAAGGACGTAGCTGAATATGCCGGCGAACCTCGTCCTGAAGGCGCCAGGGCCCACGACCGCTACGCGGCCTTTGTTCTTAAGGACCTTGTCCCTCGAGAGGTCTACTAGGTACTTTGTAAGGGCCTTGGTGCCGCTCAGGCCCCCATAGCTGGCGTAGACCTTGTTAAGCTCTGCCTCGCTAATAGTACTAAGGTTAACTGACGTAGAGCCGTCCTGGGAACCGAAGAGCTCAATTACGAGGGGCTCGGGGCTCTTCCCAGTTATGACGAGGGCGTCAAGGCCCGTCCTGTAGAAGGAGTACGCGGCCCCTCCCATTTCACTTACGTGTAGCCCCATGCTGACAGGGCTCCTGAAGACCGCGACTATCCTGTGGCTTCCCACTACTGCACCTCCCGCGAAGGGGCCTATGCCTAGGACGAGGGGGTTCCCAGGCTCCAGCGGGTCATGCTCGTAAGACTTGAGGTCGATATGAACTTTCAGCCCAAGGTCTATGATACCATATATGTTGGGGTCGCTTATCTTTTCAAACCTGAAAGAACGCGTAGAAGCATCAATGTAAAGTACTTTGAACTCCACTTTTTGGTACGCCTCCGGTCAAATACCCAAATAAAGTGAGCTAACCAGGAATTAAAAATATAAGCCTCTACCTTTCAGAACCTGAAAGGAGGACCATGAAGGCTTCCCAGCTCCTGGAGTACTCAGAGCCCATTTACGTACATCCCTCTACGACGATAGCTGACGTAGCAAGGCTCATGTTAGACATGAAGGCTGACGTAGTATTAGTGAAGTCCGGCTCTAAGGTGCTCGGCATAGTGACAGAACATGATATCGTGAGGGCGCTAGCGACGGGGCTTTCGCCAGAGTCAGAGGTGTCAAGGATAATGTCAACGAACCTCGTAGTTGCCAAAAAGGACGAACCGCTAACCTCGGTAGTCAACAAGATGCTAGAGAGCAATATCAGGCACATACCAATAGTAACGGACAAGGGCGACATCATTGGTGTGCTAAATATAAAGGACGTGGTAAGGGCCTTCGCCGCCTTCTCGGCATGGCCTTAAGGGATGCCCCAACTTTTTTAACTCAGCCCCTTTTCCTGCGTGTGGAATAGCAATGCCTCAGGAGAAGGTGATATCGCTTCAAATCGAGGGAGGGGAGGCTAAGCCGGGTCCGCCTCTAGGACCTACGTTGTCGTCGCTTGGCCTGAACGTTAAGGAGGTTGTTGACGAAATAAATGAGAGGACTAAGGACTTCAAGGGCATGACAATACCTGTGAAGATCATAGTTGACATGACTACGAAGGAGTACAGGATCGAGGTCGGCATACCCACCGTGACGGCCCTGTTGCTCAGGGAGGCTGGGGCCTCTGAGCCCAGCGGCGACCCTCAGCACAAGAAGGTAGGCGATATAAGTCTTGAAAGCGTAGTTAAGGTCACCCTGATGGTCAAGCCGAAGTTAACTGCTAAGACCCTGAAATCAGCCATCAAGACGACGCTTGGCACCGCGAGGAGCATAGGGCTCACGGTCAATGGGAAGGACCCCAAGGACGTTATAAAGGAGGTGGACTCAGGTCAACACGATGACCTCATAGCCAAGTACGAGGCCGAATGGCAGAGATCTTGAAATGGTCTCCGACCTTTCTTAAGGCCTTCTTAGTGCCTGTAATCATAGACGTAATCGTGGCCTTAACATCTGTGTGGCTTGTACTGACTTACGTAAGTTACCGTGAGGCGTCCCTGCTGGCGGCCCTGGCTATAGTGTCTGCTATGACCGCTTTCATAGCGTTGTCGTTTCGTAGGGTAAAGTATCTTCTCAGAATTGAGAAGGTGCTGGCGTCGAGCTGTGAGGGCAGGCTAAGCTACTCCTTCCTTAGGGACGTAATAACGTGTTTTGAGGTGGAGAAAGAGCATTTCAGGGGACTTTGCTACTCAGGACAGGAGTCAAGGCTATACTGTGTCAGCGCTAAGCTTCTTGGGGAGTCAAAGGACTCTGGTGACTTCTATTGTGTTAGGTTTGAGGAGGGCGCCTTCGACCCCAGGAACGAGAGCCTCTTCAGGGGACACTTAATGTTCTTAGCGGGCCAACAGGTCTTGGTAGGGGAGGGCGCGGTTGCCGTCCTAAAGGTCGCCAAGGACAGGTGCAAAGAAGGTCTCGAGAACTGCATATCGCTGCTTAAGAGCGCTTGAGCAGGGCCTCAGTAGGAGTAAAATAACGTTGCCCTACCTTAACGTGAGGGAGAGAGCGCTTGCAGATAACGGTCGCAAATACCCTTGGGCGGAGGAAGGAGATCTTCAGGCCATGGTCTCCGCCCACCGTCGGCATGTACATCTGTGGCCCCACAGTATATGACTATGTTCACATAGGCCACGCCAGGACCTTTGTGGCCTTTGACGGCATTAAGAGGTACCTGTGGCTCAGGGGCTTCTCTGTTATGCACGTCCAGAACATCACTGACATAGACGATAAAATAATCAAAAGGGCCTCCGAGCTGGGCGTTGACTGGAAGCAGATCTCTGAAACCTATTCACGGGACTACCTTGAACTCCTGGAAAGGCTAAGGGTCAGGGTTGATGTGCACCCGAGGGTCACAGACCACATAGGGGACATCATAAAGTTCGTGCAGGGCCTCATAGACAAGGGCTACGCCTATGTGGCCCCTAGCGGCAGCGTCTACTTTGACGTTGACAGGTACCCCGACTACGGTCACCTCAGCGGCAACGCTTCCAAGTCGATGTGGGACCAGGGGGAGGAGATAACCTCTGAGAAGAGGCATCCCTATGACTTTGCGCTGTGGAAGGCCGCAAAGCCTGGGGAGCCCTGGTGGGAGAGCCCCTGGGGCAGGGGCAGGCCAGGCTGGCACATAGAGTGCAGCGTGATGAGCACGAGGTACCTGGGGCCTAAGATAGACATCCATGGCGGAGGGTCAGACCTGATATTCCCTCATCACGAGAACGAGAGGGCCCAGAGCGAGGGCCTGCTTGGCGACAAGTGGGTCAAGTACTGGCTGCACACGGGCATGTTAACGATAAGGGGCGAGAAGATGAGCAAGAGCCTCGGCAATATCATCAGCCTAAGGGATGCCCTGAAGGAGTGGGGTCCCGAGACCATAAGGATGTGGGTCCTCTCAGCTCACTACAGGTCCGTCCTAGAGTACTCGGAGCAGAGCCTCTCCCAGGCCAGGAGGCTTGTTGAGAGGCTGCGCGACATAGCGGCTGACCTGGCAAGGAGGCTCTCAAAGGAGACCTACTCCCACTATGTAAAGGAGAGCGAGCTGGCGACGTTATTCAGGGTCCGCGAGCTCTCGAGGAAGTGGCATGAGGCCATGTCTGACGACTTTAATATGGGCCAGGCCGTGAGCTACGTCTGGGAGTTCACGAACACCTATTACAAGGAGGTTACATCAAGCGAGTCAGCCGCTGTGCTGGCCCTTTCTCAGAGGGTTCTGACGGAGTTCAACAGGGTTTACGCCGTAGCTGATGACCTGCTTGAGGCGTCGCCTGTCGCGCCTGAGACAGGCGTTGAGGACTCCTTGGTGGACCTGCTAGTTGAGGTTAGGTCTCAGCTGAGGAAGTCAAAGATGTATGACTTAGCTGACTACATAAGGCTCAGGCTGTCGTCCCTGGGCTTCCTGCTCATGGATAAGGGAGATATAACAGAGTGGAAAAGGGCAGTGAGACAGGGCTCAGGAAACGCCTAGCTTCCTCTTATAGTCTGAGTAAAGGCCTTCAACAAGCCTTACCCACTCAGCGAGCCCTGAAGGGGAGTCAGGGTAAGCGTCGTAGAGCTCCGCTGCCCTCTTCATGTACTGGGCTACGAGAGCCAACTTGGGTAGAAGGGACGGCCTACCTAGCATCCTTAAAGCCAGGGAGACCTTGTCAAGCAGAGAGAGGTTGGCCTTCAGCTCACCTGAGACGCTGGTCTCATAGACCTGCTCTGAGTTCATTATCCCGTGCTTGAGGCCGTACTCTATATCGTCATTAGAGAGCCTCTGAAGGAATATCCTGAATATGTCAAGGGACGCCTGCCTACGCCCTATGGACCTTATGTAGTCTAAGTTTAGCCGCCACAGGGACTTAGCGCTGAAGTCGTTCTTAGCGTAGGCGTCAACTATCACCTTGGACGCGAAGTAGGCCGCCACCATGGCGTAGCCCATGCCGCCTCCGTGTACAGGGTTAACCGTGTAGCCATTGTCACCTATGCCTATGAAGTTGTCCCACACGAGCGTGTTGGCAGGCCTTCTCGTTGGGACCCTTGAGCCTGAGGCATTTATTACATATCTGTAGTTGTGTACTGCCTCGAGGCGGTCAAGCCTTTCCTTGAATATCACGTTAGGAGCTGGGTACCCCATGCCGTCCTGAACTCCAAGCCCTATATTGGCGACGTCCTTGCCTTCGGGGAAGAACCACCAGTACCCTCCTGGGGCCACCTCCTGGTTTACGTAAATCTTGAGGTAGGAGGGCTCTTCTATCTCGTAGTTCAGGGCCCTTATCTCCCTGTAGGCCACGTTGGAGTCCTGCGGCTCCAGGGGCTCGTTGACGGGCCACTCCTTAGGCAGCATCCTCCTCAGCAGGCCGCTGTTCCCCGTGGCGTCAACTATCACCTTCCCTCTGAACACTATTTGCTCCCCCTTCTCGTCAATGGCCTTGACGCCCGTCAGCCTGCCCGACTCAAGCAGCGGGGCCGTGACCCTTGTCCTGAGGTACACATCAACACCTGACCTCCTGGCCTCATCTATCAGCTCAAGGCCGTACTTGTTACGGTCTATTATGAAGCCCTCCCCCTTGACCCTTAGGGTGACGCCGCCGTAGGGGCTTATGATATCTATGCCGTCAACTGCCTGCTTCAGCGCAGGACCGCTCGGAAGGGGAAGGCCCGTGAACTCGAAGTGGTGCTTACCTATGGCGTCACCGCACGGCTTTCCCCAGACCTTCTCAGGCCCTACCAAGTCAACTCCTGCGACCCTAAGCCCGGAGCCCCTGAGGAAGTAGGCCAGCGAGGAGCCGGCGGGACCCAGGCCCACTATGACAACATCGTAGTCAGCTGTTCGCGTCAAGCCGCATCGGGCATCAGCACGTTTTCGGGGCATTTTAAGGCTTCTTTTAAACTTGGAGGTTTCGAGGAATGGTTCAGCTATTATTTAAATACATAAATAATTTTATAATGGCTGACCGAAAAACGCTACAGGCTAGTGTTGCTAAGATTACTCTACCTTAACTTCAACTCCCTGGGGCCGCTGGCCTTCCTTTTTCTTAATCCTTACCTCAAGTACGCCGTTGCGGTAAGACGCCTTGGCAGTCGAGGGGTCCACCTCAACAGGTAGGTCGACCTCTTTATAGTACTTCCTCTTATCGCCCTCCGCCCTTATGTAAAGCTTCTTCTCAGCGGCGTTGACCTTTATCTTATCCTTATCAACGCCCGGCAGGTCGGCCACGACCCAGACCTCGTCGCCATGGGTCATAACGTCAACTATTGGCTCCGTCTCCTCGCTAAGTATGACCTTCCCCCTTCCCGCCTTCTTTATGTTGCCGAACTGCTCAATGCGAGGGACGCCGTCAGGGCCCACGTATATCCTTATCCCGTAGTAGTAGGGCTTCTCTGGGGTCTTGCCCTCGCTCCTGATCAGTTCCTCGAACTCCTCCTCCATCTCCTCGAACTCGCTCTCGAACCTCCTCATGAGCTCGTCGAACTCTTCGAATATGTCGTCAAATACGCTCCTTCTCTTCTTCCTCCTCTCCTCTTCCGGCAACCAGCATCACCGTGCTTGGAGGTTCCAGTGGCCCTATTTTGCTTATTTACAACTGAAGGCCTTGCCCTTCAGGGCAGGGAGGAGGTCAGGGGGACTGAGCGGGTGCCGTTCGAGGGCTGGCTCCTAAGGGACGCCGTCAGCGGCTCGTACTGGGTCGTCAAGGGCTATGAGCACCCCTCCGACAGGCTAATCGTAGTCCCCTACAGGGCCTCAGCGACAGGGGGTCCGGCGGTCCCAGAGTACTTGCCCTGCATAGGCAGGACAGCGCTCACCGTCAGGCGTGACCTGGTCGAGGCAATAGACCCCGTCAGGGCGCTGCGGTCTGCCAGCCTGCCAGGCGAAGTGCATGAGCTCCTGGACAGGCTTGGGCCCCAGTGGGCTGGCCTCACGGGCAGCTACGCCATAAATGCGCAGGGGCCTACAAGTGACGTGGACCTCCTCGTCTACTCCGAAAGGGCGTCGGACCTCTACAGCGCGCTGAAGGACCTCAGGGCTGACGGCCTGATAGGTGAATGTAACCAGGAGATAAGGTACCTTAAGGAGAAGGACTCCTTCACTCGTTCAGAGTTCCTACTTCTTCACCCCCTGAAGCTGCTGGACTCCTGCTACAAAGGGGTCCCATACACGCTGAGGATCCTGAGGGATGCTGAGGAGAGGCCCTGCAGCTCGAGGTTTACGTCGCTGGGCTTCGTCACCTTGAGGGGCTCCCTCAAGGGCCTGGAGCCTTACATGACCCCCGCTAGGTACGTCCTCTCGTCCTCAGGCGTAGGGGAGGTGTACCTAGTGAGCTGGAGGACGAGGTACCAGGAGCTGCCTGACGGCGTCTACTTAGTCAGGGGCCTCCTGCAGCGCGACGAAAATATGGGCTCACTTTACCTAGTGCCTGACCTGGGAGGGTATGTCAGGCCTGTCACGATATGGTCACGGTAGCGTGGTTACGCTCAGGAGCGGCCTGCTCGGGGTCGAGATAGGTCTCCCGGCCCCTGCTGGGCTCATCCCGCTGATACCCAAGTACGTCATGTGTGAGCGCGGCCTATGGCTAAGGGGGAGGATAGGCTTCTGTAGGGTCATCAGCCACTATGGCCCGGGAGGCCTTGAAGAGGCGCTGAACAGGGCTGGCCTAAGCCTGACCTATGACGCGGCCTACGGGGCCTCTATGCCTTATGCAAGGGGCTTTGATGTAATAGAGTACGTGTCCCCACGGACGGCGTTGGAGACGAGGGTTCTCTCAGGAAGGGGCGAGCTTCAGCACGTCCTTATGAGAGCAGTTACGGCGCTGGCGGACAAGGTGGGTTTGTCAAGCCTTGGCCTTACGGGCAGCTACGCAATGGGGATAGAGAGGGAGTTCTCGGACGTAGACCTGGCGGTCTATGGCGGGGACGCGGCTCAGGTCGTCTATGACCTGTTCACCTCGGCGGCTGTCCCTGTGAGCTGCGAGACGGAGTTCGGAGGGTTCAAGCTCGAGGGGTGGCCGTGCGTTCCGTGGAGGCGCGGCCTGCTTAGCGATGTCCCAACCCCGGTCAGCTGGGTCGGGGTGCCCCCTTCGCTGGCCTCTCACTGCAAGGCCTTCACCGAGAGAGGCCCCAGCCCATCTAGGCTAGCCCCGTTTAGGGGGGTCCTCACGGTGCCTGGCGGCCAGCCGGAGGGCCTTCTCTACCCTCCCTGCGTGAGGTCTGAGGAGGGCTATGTTATAGTCTCCTACGAATATAACGCAGGGGGACCGCTCTATCAGGGAGGAGTCCTCGAGGTCACCGGCCTCCTGGCGGCTACAGAGGACGTAATATTTTTGGGCTCAAGGGAGCTGCCGGGGTCCCTCAGGCTTCTGAAGCCTTATCGTTCTTAGTAAAACTAGATAAGCCTGAGCCCCTTCAGAGCCCCAGAGCACAGCGGGGTTAAACCATGGCAAGGTACATAGTGACTGCCGCATGGCCCTACTCCAACTTCATACCCCACCTGGGGACGGTGTTGCACCTCTTAAGCGCTGACGTTTATGCCAGGTTCCTCAGGCTGATGGGCAATGAAGTGATCTACGTGACTGGAAGCGACGAGCATGGGACGCCAATAGAGCTTGAGGCGAGGCTCCGCGGAGTGAGGCCTAAGGAGCTCACCGACCAGGTGCACAGTTACGACGTGGAGCTGTTCTCCCAGTTCCGGTTCTCCTTCAGTCTCTACTCCAGGACGGAGAGCGAGGTCCACAAGGAGTTCGTCAAGGACTTCTTCAGGAGGCTTAGGGACAAGGGCCTCGTATATCAGGCGGAGGAGGAGATGCCGTTCTGCCCAAACGATAAGATATTCCTGCCGGACAGATACGTAATAGGCACATGTCCTTACTGCGGCTATGACCAGGCGCGCGGCGACCAGTGCGACAACTGCGGCCACCTCCTAACGCCAAAGGAGCTCATAAATCCCAGGTGCGCCCTCTGCGGGGCTACCCCGATATGGGTCAAGACGACCAACTACTTCATAGACCTGGGCAAGGTCCAGGAGCCCCTGAGGAAATGGCTCGAGAGCAGTGAGCTTGACGAGAGAGTGAAGAACTACAGCCTGGACTGGGTGAAGCAGGGCCTGAGGCCCAGGGCCTTGACCAGGGACATAGCCTGGGGCGTTGAGGCCCCCTTCGAGGACGCTAAGGGCAAGACGATATATGTGTGGTTTGACGCCCTCCTGGGCTACCTCAGTGCTACCAAGGAATACCTCATGAGGAAGGGCCTCGGGCCTGACGCGTGGAAGGAGTGGTGGCAGGACAAGGACGTCAGGACGATCTACTTCATAGGAAAGGACAACATACCTTTCCACGCGATAATCCTGCCGGCCCTCCTCCTGGCCACGGGCGAGCCCTACACGCTTCCGTGGAGGATCAGCACCACCGACTACCTGCTTTACGAAGGCAGGCACTTCAGCAAGAGCAGGAAGGTGGGCATATGGATAGACGAAGCCCTTGAGATAGCGCCTGCCGACTATTGGCGCTGGGTCCTGATAAGGCTGAGGCCCGAGAACGGCGACGTTAGCTTCCAGTGGAGCGAGTTCTACAGGATAGTCAATAGCGAGCTAAATGATGACATAGGGAACCTGGCCTACAGGGTGCTGTCGTTCATATCGAGCAGGTTCTCCGGCGTTGTGCCAGGGCCTCACAGGCTTATGGCACAGGACGAGGAGGTGCTGAAGTCTATAGATTCCCTAACCGATGACTACGTAAGGCTCATGGAGTCCATAGAGCTCAAGAAGGCCACCGAGAAGGTCCTCGAGGTTGCCAGGCTCGGCAATAAGTACCTCAATGATAGGGCCCCATGGGACCTAGTTAAGAGGGGCGCGGCGGAGGAAGCGGAGACGGTCATCTACGTGGCCGCCTCCGCAGTAAAGCGCCTGGCCCACCTAATGGCGCCTTTCATGCCGGGGGTTGCCGATGACCTATGGGGTCAGCTCGGCATGGAGGGTAGGGTCAGCGAGACTCCGTGGGGCGACGAGCTAAGGAAAGGCCCTAGGCCCGGCCAGCGCCTTGGCGAGGTTCACCCGTTGTTCAAGAAGCTGCCAAGGGACTTCCTGGACAAGATCGATGAAGTTATAAAGGAAGCCAGGGCCCGCGCAAATGACAAGAGGCCTCCCCTTCTCAGGGAGCACGCTATAGCTTAGGGTACCGCTATGCGCTTATTTCCCTTAACCGGCTATAACACATGGCCACGGGATGAAGACGTGGGCAGCCAACGAGCTCAATCGATGAGAGACCTAGACTCACCCGGACCGTGGCCTGAAGAAATATCAGGCCAGAGCTTGTGATTGAACACAGAAATTTTTAATACTCTGAACTAAGAGTTATTATGCGGTGACTTAAAAGAGGGGGTGTTCACTCGAATGTCGACCAGGCTCACAGGACTTGTCAAGGTGGACTCGAAGGGGAGAATTACGATACCTCAGACTATCAGGGAGTCGCTAGGCATAGAGGCTGGGATGCTTGTGGCCATGCTGGCTGACGCTGAGAAGAAGGAGATCATAGTCAGCCCTATCATGGCAGAGAACGCCAAGGTCGTCCAGATCGAGGTCACGATGCAGGACAGACCGGGCGCCCTCGCTAAGGTCACTTCGAAGCTTAGCGACCTAAAGGTGGATATCATAGCTAACAGGTGCACGTCAATAACCAGGAGAGAAGAGGGCGAGTGTACGTTCATAGTTGACATAAGTCAGTCATCGACTGACGTGGAGGGCATCCGTAAGGCCCTAGAGGGTCTTGATGTAGTGACTCAGGTTATGATAAGGCAGTTCGAGCCTCCAGTCTTCTGAAGCTGATGGTCTCACAACACTTAAAAAGGCGTCCAAAGGCCTTTTGTCGGTGGCCGAGGGTCCGTTAGATGTCGACAATAGAGCTGAGGCCTGAGTGGAAGCGATTCAGGTACAGAGGGAAGAGCTTAGAGGAGCTGCTATCTATGTCCCTTGACGAGTTTGTCCAGCTGCTTCCGGCCAGGGAGAGGAGGTCGTTAATGAGGGGCCTTACGCCTGCGCAGAGGAAGCTCCTCAACAAGATAAGGGCCTTGAGGAAGGCCGGCAAGAGCGACGTCATGATAAAGACCCACGTTAGGGATATGATAATCCTTCCCGAGATGGTGGGCCTTACCATAGCGGTGTACAACGGCAAGGAGTACGTGCCCGTCAGGGTAACGCCTGAGATGATAGGTCATAGGCTTGGCGAGTTCAGCCACACAACCAAGCTAGTTCACCACGGTGAGCCAGGGCTCAAGGCCTCTAAGAGCAGCCTCCACATAGCCGCTAAAGGGTGATCAGGATGCCGAACTGGGCGTACTCTTACAGGCCCGCTGATGAGGCTCGGGCCGCTAAGGCTATGGCGTGGGACATCCCCGTTCACCCTAAGGTGATGACAGAGGTGGCGAGGGCCATAAAGGGCATGAGACTACTTGACGCCGAGAAGTACCTAAGGTCCGTCATGGAGCTGAAGGAGCCGGTCCCGTTCAGGAGCGCCAGCAAGAAGGTGCCCCACAGGAGGGGACTCGCGGACAGGTGGGGGTGGCCTATCGGCAAGTACCCGGTCAAGGCCGCCAGTTACATGTTAAAGCTGCTCGAGAACGCCGCCAACAACGCTGAGATCAAGAACCTAGACGTTGAGAAGCTTTACGTAGTCCATGTGGGGGTTCACAAGGGCTTGACCCTTAAGAGGCTTTACCCAAGGGCCTTTGGAAGGGCCGACATAATTAGGAAGACCAGGTCGCACGTGGAGGTCGTGGTGGAGGAGAGGGGTTAGCCTTGTCGAGGATAAAGAATTACTTCCTCAGGCAGGGGCTCGTTAGGGTCAAGCTTGATGAGTATCTGGCGCAGAACTTCTACACAGCTGGCTACGCGGGCCTCCAGATAGTCCAGAGCGGCCTAGGCACAAGGGTTCACATATTTGCTGAGAGGCCTGCCCTCATCATAGGCAGAAGGGGCGCCACGATAAGGAAGTTGCAGGCGGTTTTCCAGAAGATCTTCGGGCTTGAGAACGTTCAGATAAGCGTCAGCCAGCCTGACAACATGGAGCTGAACGCGAGGGTCCAGGCCTTCAGGATAGCGAGGGCGCTGGAGATGGGCTACCATTTCAGGAGGGTCGCCATGGCTACTATGAGGAGGGTCATGGAGGCAGGGGCCGCAGGGGTAGAGGTTGTTATAAGCGGTAAGCTGACGAGGGAGAGGGCCAGGTTTGAGAAGTATCACATGGGTAAGGTCATAAAGACCGGTCACGCGGTCGACCTTTACACGGATAGAGCTATAGCCTATGCCAGACTGCCTCTCGGAATAATAGGTGTTGAGATACGCATAGTAAAGCCTGAGGCCGCAGAGCCTCACATTAAGGTAAAGTCCAAGGAGGAGGCCGAAGCCGCTGTAAAGGAGCTCGAGGAGATCACCTCCAGCGCCCAGGTAGCGGGTGCCGTGGAGGAGCCAGTAGGAGGTGAGGCTAAGGGTGCCTAAGCATAAGCTGCGCGCTGACGAGCTCAGGAGTAAGGATCTAGCTGAGCTCAGGAAGTTATTAGAAGATCAGAGGGCGGAGCTGGTGACGCTGAGACAGAAGGCAGCGGCAGGGGCCCTTGAGTCGCCCGCGAGGGTAAGGGAGGTTAGAAAGAACATAGCGAGGATATTGACAATAATGCGTGAGAAGACAGCTTCTTCTCAGCAGGCCGCTAAGAGTGAAGCCAGTTGAAGATAGATGAAAGAAATATTGACAGAAGGGTTCTCATAGGGCTTAGGGCTAGAGTTGTAAGGCACCCTGACCCAACGGTAGAAGGCCTAGAAGGCGTAATCACCTGGGAGACCTCCCGCACAATAACGCTGAGAACGGTTAAGAACGGAAGACCAAGGGAGGTCAAGGTCCTCAAGGAGGGCGCACTACTAGCCCTAGAGCTTGATAACGGAAGGAGAGTCCTGCTAGAGGGCTTCAGGGTAATCAATAGGCCTGAGAGCAGGGCCAGGCGCTCTTGAACCCTGTTCCGACAGCCTTATAACTCCTTTGGCTAACGAGGGCTGAGGACGCGAGGGGCACTAAATGCCAGCGCCTAATAAGGTTAAGGCGCTTCAGATACCTGGCGTGAGGCCGCCTACGACTACTTGTGATGATCCTAACTGTCCTTGGCACGGGAGCCTCAGGGTCAGGGGGGTTCTGCTGGAGGGAGTAGTTGAGAAGCTGAAGGCTAACAAGACCGCTGTTGTGAGGCATGACTACCTTCACTACGACAGTAAGTACAAGAGGTATGAGTGGAGGAGGACGCGTAAGCACGTTCACGTCCCGCCGTGCATAAGCGTAAAGGTAGGGGATAAGGTCATAATCGGCGAGACCAGGCCGCTGTCGAAGACCGTGAAGTTTGTCCTGCTTGGCAAGGTGGAGGTGTGAAGGAATGGTCAGGAGACAGAAGTTCTCCGCGGTGTTGTCTCGCTTCGGGGTCAGCACAGGTGTTCAGGTAGGCAGCTATGTGGACGTTGCGGACAACAGCGGGGCTAAGGAGGCCATGATCGTTGACGTACCTGGCGTCAAGACCAGGGTGAGAAGGCTTGCCGCAGCGGGCCCAGGGGACCTCGTGATAGTTACCGTCAAGAAGGGCACGCCGCAGGTAAGGAAGCAGATAAGCTATGCGGTTGTTATAAGGCAGAAGAGGCCTTACCGCAGGCCTGACGGCAGCTGGGTCTCGTTTGATGACAACGCTGTGGTCCTCATAAACCAGGACGGCACGCCTAAGGGAACTGAAATAAGGGGACCCGTAGCAAGGGAGGCTGCCGAGAGGTGGCCGTCTATAGCGAAGTTAGCGACCATAATAATATGAGGTGAAGGCCTTGGCGAGCCCTAAGCCTAAGGTCCAGCGGAAGGCCTTTTACAACGCGCCTCTGCACCTAAGACATAAGCTGGCCTCAGCGCACTTGAGCAGGGAGCTCAGGGACAAGCTAGGAATTAGGTCGCTGCCGGTCGTGGTCGGGGACAGGGTCATGATAATGAAGGGGGACCATAAGGGTAAGACCGGCAAGGTGGCAGAGGTTGACCTAAAGGGGCTCTGGGTTAAGGTCGAAGGCATAACTAGGAAGAAGGCCGATGGCACCGAGGTCCTTGTGAAGTTCAGGCCCTGGAATCTTCTAATTCTCGACCTTAACCTGAAGGACAAGTGGCGGAGAAGAATAATAGAGCGCCGTGGGGGTAGGGTAGAGGCCCTGCAGACCCAGCAACAGGGCGCTCAGCAGGAGGGTGGTAAGTAATGGCTAGGATGGGCGGCTCGAGGCATATGAAGGCCCTTGCAGCGCCTTCAGTTCAGAGGATCCCGAGGAAGGAGAGGCCATGGACGGTCAAACCAAGTCCAGGCCCGCACCCATCAGATCGCAGCCTTCCGCTCCTGCTAGTTGTCAGGGACCTCCTAAAGCTCGCTGAGAGCAACAGGGAGGCCAGGAAGATCATAGCACAGGGTGAGGTGAAGGTTGACGGTAAGTACGTCAGGAATTATAAGTGGCCCGTTGGAATAATGGACGTTGTTGAGGTACCGAAGATAGGGACCTACTACAGGGTTCTCCCAGATCCCAGAGGGACCCTGCGCCTAGTAGAGATACCTAAGGAGGAGGCCAGCTTGAAGTTGGTGAGGGTAGAGGGGGTCACAACGGTCAAGGGCGGTCACTTCGAGCTTCACCTCAGCGACGGCAGAAACGTCCTGATAAAGGTCGATGATCCTAAGAAGGGCGGTCAGTTGCCTTACAGACCCCTTGACAGCCTTCTGCTCTCGATACCAGGCTCACAGGTCAAGGACCATGTGGAGTTCAAGGTAGGCAACCTGGCCTTGGTCGTGTGGGGAAGGAACATGGGAAGGTATGGAAAGATAGTCTCAGTGACAAGGGGATGGGGTTGGGAGAGGAGCATCGTAGCCTTAGAGGACCCAGCTGGCAATAAGTTCGAGACGTCGCTGAGCTACGTCTACGTGGTCGGCAGGGACAGGCCTCTCATAACTGTAACGGGGTGAGACCTTGTCCGTCAGCCTGAGCGAGGAGGTAATCAACAGGGTGTTGAAGGAGTGGGATGAGAACCCGATCAGGAGGCCAAGGATAACCAAGGTCACCGTTAACATAGCTCTTGGGCAGGGCGGGGAGAAGCTGGCCAAGGTGCAGGCCCTACTAGAGCAGCTGACGGGACAAAGGCCCGTCATGAGGAAGGCCAAGAAGACCATAAGGGCCTTCGGAATTCACAGAGGGGATAACATAGCTGTGATGGTGACCTTAAGGAAGGAGAGGGCCATGGAATTCCTAAAGAGGGCCCTTGAGGCGGTAGGCCGCAGGGTAAAGGCTTCTAGCATAGATCGTCACGGTAACGTCTGCTTTGGCGTACCTGAGTACATTCTGTTACCAGGCGCCAAGTACGACCCAGAGATAGGTATAGTGGGTATGGACGTGTGTTTGACCGTGGAAAGGCCTGGCTTCAGGGTCGAGAGGCGTAGGCGTGCCCGCTCAAGAATACCTTTAAGGCACAGGGTCCGTCCGGAGGAGACCATGGTGCTGCTCAACAGGGAGTTCGGGGTCACGATAGTGTGAGGTGAGTGATATGGGTAAGATAAGGCCACCTAAGCCCAAGACTATGGGCCGCGGGGCCCAGAGGTGCCAGAGGTGCGGCACAAGGGACGCAGTCATACAGAAGTACGGGCTCTACCTCTGTCGCCAGTGCTTCAGGGAGATAGCGGCCGAGCTGGGGTTCACGAAGTACTCGTGAGGTGATTGACGTGGTCCATGACGTGTTGGCGGCGCACCTCTCCGCGATATACAACGCTGAGGTCAGGGGGCATAAGGAGGTCATCCTGATGCCGGCCTCTAAGCTGACCGCTGCAGTTCTGAGGGTACTTCAGCGCGAGGGCTACATAGGGGACTTTGAATACATAGATGACGGAAGGTGGGGAAAGCTCAGGGTCACCCTGCTGGGCCACATAAACAAGGTGGGGGCCGTTAAGCCTAGGACGCCAGTGACCTACAGGGAGCTGCTCAAGCTACCTGAGCACCTGAGGGGCTACCTAGCTAGCAGGGACCTGGGCTTCCTGATACTGTCGACCAGCCAGGGCGTCGTGACCCACAAGGAGGCCATCCAGAAGCACCTGGGAGGCGTAGTGATAGCTTACGTCTACTGACTCTCACCCGCATTTTAAACCTCCTCAGATATAAGAGGGCCTGGGGAGCCCGATTGGTATCATTTAGGGCGCTCTACCCTCAGGGCACTGACCTCAAGAGGGTCGCCCAGGCCATAGCGAAGATAAGCGATGAGGCCACGTTAAAGGCCTCGCAGGAGGGCGCGGTTCTGTGGGCCTTCAGCCCTGACAAGACCGTGCTCGGCTTGTTTAAGTTCGAGCCCAGCGCCTTTGACGAATACACCGTTGACGGTGATGTAGGCCTTAACTTCAGCGCAAGCGAGCTGTACAAGGTTGCGAGGAGGGCCACGAGGAACGACGCTGTGATATTACATTATGAGAGCGGCTTCACGGGCCTCTCCGTAGAACTTCAGGACAAGAAGACTTCATTCAGCAGGTCGTTCACGGTAACAGCCATGGAGACCTCGGAGGCTGAGATAAGGGAGATCGACCTAAGGCCTACGGCCAGGATAGTTATGACTGCTGACGACCTGGCCGTGCTGATAGCTGACGTCAAGACGGTCGGCGACATAGTTGAGCTGATAGCGAGGGAGGACTCCCTCATAGTCAGGTCCTCTGCCGAGGAAAAGGAGTACACGTGGACCATGAAGGCCGGCTCACCGCTTCAGGAGATAAGCGTTGAGAGCGAGACCAAGGCCTCTTACAGCGCGAAGTCTCTCTTCTCATCGCTGAAGCCCATAGTGGGCCTTGCTGAGAGCATTACAATAGAGTACGCGACGGACTACCCGCTCAAGATCAGCGTTAGCTCATCAGGGCCTGAGCAGATACTTATCTACATAGCTCCTGTGCAGGGCTAAGAGCTCACTCTATCCAGTCGTGCGTCTGAATTTTCTCAGGCAGGTACTGGAACGCCAGGAACCTGAGCCCCTTACTGGCCAGGGCCTCTATCTCAAGCTTCGCCTTCTTGTCCAGGAACATGTCGATCTCCCTCTTCCAGAGGTTGGTCTGGAACCACGAGTATTTCATGAGCTCCTTTGCCCTCCTTATGTCAAGCTCCTTCGCCTTAATTATGTAGTTCCTCCTCTCCTCATCAGTCAGGTAGGGCTTCTTACGGCCATGGCCGAAGATGTCGCTCATCGAGACCCCGAGGAACTTGGCCTTCGGAGTCGCTAGTCTCTCGCTCTCATAGCTGAGCTGTATGCTTCCCACCTTGAACACGCTGTATATATACCACCCGTAGGGGTCACTGTCGGTAAGCACGTAAACCGGGAGCCCCAGCTCCTCGTTGAGTCTCCTCACGAACCTCCTCGTGGCCCTGTCAGGCTGCCCTGCGCCTGTGACGAGTATAGACTTGTACTTCTGCCAGAAGCCGACCCTGTGGAGCTGCTGGAAGACCGCGTCCTTCTCAACCACTAGGACGAACTCGGCGTCAACGTCCAGGAACTCTATTAGATCCGGCGTCGACTCTATTGCGTAGGCTCCATGGCCAAGCTTTGACAGGTCTATAACGTCGTTGCCGCTCCTTATCCTCATGTTGCCAACTACCTTGCCCTTCTCCTTGCTTAGTATCATGAGGTCCTCCCTGAGGAGCCCAAGCATGACCTCAAGGTCCCTCAGGACCGCGTCGCTCTCAGCCTGCTCGTCCCAGGTGTTCTCCTCGCGATGTTTTCCTTCAAGGTCCCTGTAGACTATTGTATGCTTGCCCCTGTAGTAGAGGTCCCTTATCGTGGGGTACTCGTTTTCGATCAGGGCCCTGTAGATTATGGAGGCCATTACAAGCGTCTGCATGAACCTCCTGGCTTCGTTCATGTCAAGAAACCTGCGCTCGAGCTTGGAGACGCCAAGCTTCAGTATGCCCTTTTCAGGGTCAAAAATGGTGTTTGTAAGCGTCCTCTTAGGTATGACGAGCTTCAGCTCCTTGCCGCTTTCAAGGCTCTCTAGCAGCTTACTGAAGGTGCCGTTCATTATATTTATTCCGCGCTTCCTTGCCTCTAGGTCTATCTTGTCCTGATAGGCCTCAGGCACCTCACCTCACCTCCTCAATTTCGACGCCCTTGATTATAGCCTCCACGAGGGCCCTAGGGTCTGCCCTCCGGCCGTCTATCTTAGGCATCTCAACCGACGAGGAGACGCTGCTTATAAGTAGCTCACGGGCCCTGGCCTCCAGCTCCCTGTACTGCTTGTCAAGCTTCTCCGGCGGCAGCGAGAGGATCGCGAGGCTCCTGGCGACCTCAGGTATGTACTTCGCTATAGTGACAAGCTTCTCCTTGACCATCTCCTCCCTCTGCTTCCTTGATATGTAAAGCCTTAGGCTCCTGGCGACCTCAAGGACGGCGTTCCTTATCTCGGACTCGAGCTCAGGTACGTCGCTTATGCTCTCCTTGCCGACCCCCTTGTAGGGCACCTTGGTGCTGGCCACGTGAACAAGCACCGCTAACTGGTAGGGCTCCTGGACGCCGTATCTAGACCAGTCCACAGAGGTCACTACCTTGTACGAAACGTCCTCCCTCTCCTCATAGAGCAGGGGTATCTTGTTCGCGAACCTCAGAAGTATGGGCTCCTCCTGGGGCTCTATGGAGCCGCCAAAGGCTATCCCCGCCTCCACTATGAAGGGGTGTCCCTGATAGGCCCTGGCCGGCCTCGTGACGGCCTTAACCCACTCAGGCTTGAACATCCTTGTCAGGCCTAGCTCTATCAGCTCCTCGCCTATGGGGCTTAGGTAGTCGCTCCTGGGGCCCCTGAAGCCCTTGAAGGTCCTGAGCTTAGTTACGAACTCCTCGAGTTCTTTAGCCCTGTCCTTGCGAAGGAGGGTCTTTGGGCTCATGTCTGACCTGAGGCCAATAGACCTGAGGAACTCCGTGGCGGTCTTGTCGCCTATCCCCTGGAACTCCTCCTTCAGGAAGTCAAGAAGGTTCCCAGCCTTAGTGCTCTCGAGCATGACCTTCACTTGCTCCAGGTCAACTCCATGGGGGTGGGGCTTCGCCTCCCTCGGCGGTTTGGGCATCTTCTTGGTGGCTCTCGGGAAGAAGTAGATCTCGTTTTCAGGGGTTACGAGCCATATCTCTGCGTAAGGCGCAACTACAGCGGTCCTCCTTATGTACTCTATAATCTTAGGCTTAGCCCTCTGCCAATCGCCCTCAACAAGGGCGCTGACTACAGTGCCGTGCCATGAGCTCCTCTTGAGGAGCTGTCCGTCCTCTGTCACCAGGGGTTCGTTTCTCTTAACATCAATCTTTACCTTCTGGTAATAAACGTACTCGCTGTTCTCCTGGGAGCTCACGACGAACACGGGCCTGCCCGTCGTGGTCTGGGCGTACAAGGTGACGGCCTTCACGCCTAGGCCGTACATGCCTCTGTTCTGCCTGATGACGTACTTGCTGCTGAAGAGGACCTTGCCGAAGGCCTGAGCCATCACGGTCTTAGGCACACCTATGCCATTGTCTTCAACCGTTACCTCGTATCGAGCAGGCCTGTCCTCTGTCTCTGGCTCCACCTCCCTTATGTGTACCTTGATGTCAGGGAGTATCCCGTGGGAGTCCGTGGCGTCAAGTGCGTTCTCAACAAGCTCCCTCACGGTCTGGTAGAGCGCCCTAGTGGGGTTTGAGAAGCCTGCCAGCTCCTTGTTCTTGGAGAAGAACTCAGCGATGCTGATCTCAGTGAATCTCTCCCTGGGCTTGCTCTCCTGCTCCTGCGCCAATGGCCCTCCCCTTTCACCTTACCTCTAGGCCCATAAGAGACCTCAGGCTCTGGTTAAGAGGAACTGATAAACTTATAAGCATTTTTAAGGAGTTATGAAGACAGACGCTAACCTATCAACTTTAATATAAATATTAACCTTTGTGCTTTAAGAGGTAAGCTGCAAGAAGCGGCAGGATAATGGTAGCGTCCCCGTACACTGTGACGTGCTTAGCTGTGGGCTTTACCTTGCCCCAAGTTATCGCCTCTCTAGTCATGGCTCCGCTGAGCGAGCCGTCCCACTCCACGGCCGTAGTTACGTAAACGACGTAGTCTAGGCCCCCTCTGAATTGGCTCCACCAGATGGCGTGATGCTTGCTTATGCCTCCTCCAATTATCAGCGCCGTAGCCTTTCCCTTAGTTCCAAAGAAGAGGTCGGCTAGCCTCTTCATGTCCTTGAAGTAATCGATCTTCACTCCAAGGCCCCTCTGGCTCTCGAAGAACAGGTCAGTTCCAAAGGCGCCGTCCGCCCAGCCCGGGACGAAGACGTCGGTATCAGCCTCATAAGCGGCCCTCAGGAAGCTGTCCTTGTCCTCTATCATCTGCCCAGCGAGCTTCAGCAGCTCGTAAAGTCCCCACTCCTCCCTCTCGGAAACAGCCCTAGCTACTAGGTCCCTGACGAACTTCTCAACCCTTGGCCCATAGTCATCAACCCTTATGAAGACGTTGCCCAGCCTGTGTATATCATGTCTTGCCAGGTCTACGTCGTCGGCCTCGAAGAAGCCCTTAAGGTACTTGCCGCCTGTCGCTCTTGCTATATCGTGGTCTAGGGCCCCGCAGGTCGTTATGACTACGTTGAACAGCCTCTCCCTGATCAGCTGAGTTATGACACCCCTGAGCCCAGTTGAAATTAGGTTGCCCGTGAACGAGAGGACCCTCAGCTCTGAGTCCTTAAGTCCCTCGCCCAGTACCTGGGCCGCCCTCCACAGGTGACCCGCCATGAACCCGTACTCCTTACCGTAAAGCTCTATCAGGTCGCTCAAGGGGGCATCGGGCGAGACCTTCACGTCCTCAACGGGCTCGTACTTAGCCATGAAGACCCCCCTCTTGACGTCATGTTCGGGCTTATTAGCATTTCTGCCTTGAAATCGAAAAGCACGCCGCGGGCCTCTACCTCGGTTGGTGAGAGGAGGTGAGGACCAGAGGTAGGAGGTCCCTGTCCAACCTGGTAGGCGCGGTCATCCTGATCGCTGCTACCGTAGTTGGAGGCCTCTTCGTGTACTCGTACTTCCAGAGGAGCGTCGGAGCCTTCATGAGCCTGGGCTCAACGGTCAGCGTGGTGGGGACGGACGAGCCCATAAACCTCACCTCATCAATACTTTACCTGAAGATAGTAAACAATGAGCAAACAACCGTTCACGTTACTGGCATCTTCCTGGTCAACTCTACGGGCAGGTACTACATAAACCTCTCTTCTCAGCCGCTTGTAATACAGCCGGGCTCCGAGGCCTCCATGGTCAGGGTGGTCCCAGGCACGTACTCCGAGGTCTACGTGGAATACGTCGTCGGCAGCGCTACCTACTACACTCAGCCGACGTCCCTTAGCTGAGGGGAAACCCCTTTGCCCCTGAGGTTTTTTCTTAGGGGCAGGCCTGAAGGAAGGCCTGCCCGTTCTGAGGGCTCAGCTGGACCTGATGAGGGCAGGGCGGCGCCTCCTACCTGGTCGATAGTGACCCAGTACAGCATAGGGCCTGTTAGGTACATCATCTACAGGGGAGGGGACGGCCTCCCAAGGCTCTCAGTCGAGGAGCCCGAGCCGGTAGGGGAGGACAGGCTTCTCGAGATAGCTACAGGCCTCTCGAGGCCGAGGGACGAGGCCGAGGAGTACCTGGTGAGGAAGCACAGGAGCGGCTACGGTAAGCTCTACCCGCTCATAACAGACCCACACATAGAGGAGATCTCGTACTCGGGCTTCTCAAGTAACGTGGCTGTCATACATAAGCTGTACCCCTCGAGGTGGATGTTGACCAGCATCTCGCTGACCCCTGAGGAGGCCGATGGGCTCGCCATTGAGCTGGCCAGGAGGGCCAACAAGGCCGTCAGCATAGCCTCCCCCTACGCCGAGGGCCTGACGGCTGAAGGTCACAGGGTCTCGGTCTCGTTCATGGCGGAGGTCAGCAGGTTCGGCAGCACGTTTGTTATAAGGAAGTACCCCCAGAAGCCCTTCACGATAGCTGACCTGCTCGCCAGCAAGACCATAGACGTCGTGGCAGCAGCGTACCTGTGGGTCATAGAGGAGGCCCAGGGCTTCATAGTGGTGAGCGGCCCCATGGGCTCAGGCAAGACCACGGTCTTGCAGAGCCTCCTGAGCCTCCTGCCTCCGTACGTGAAGGTCGTGACTATTGAGGACACTCCTGAGCTCGTTGTCGTGGGCCCTCTCTGGGACTCCCTCGTGACGAGGCCCAGGGTGCCGGGCCAGGAGGTCCAGGAGGTGACCCTTGAGGACCTGCTCAGGTTCGCCCTGAGGAGGAGGGCCGACTACGTTGTGGTGGGCGAGGTGAGGGGGAGGGAGGGCAGGCTCCTAGCTCAGGCGGCGGCCAGCGGCTATGGCGCCCTAACGACAATCCATTCGGACTCTCCCAGCGGAGTCCTGATGAGGCTCTCCATGGAGCCCATCAAGCTCCCCAGGCTCTTCCTCGAGTCGGTGAAGGCCATAGTTCAGCTGGGCAGGACGCCCGGCCTCGGCGGCAAGGCCGTCAGGAGGGTCCGCGAGATAGCCGAGGTCATAGAGTACGAGGCGGTGCCGGTGTTCAAGGAGGGCTCATCGAGCTCGCCCAACGACATAGCAGAGAGGAGCCACCAGCTCTCCTGGGCGGCGGACAAGCTGGGCATAGCTGACGTGAAGACAGAGCTTAAGGAGAGGGCCAAGTTCCTGGAGTCCCTTGCGGGCAGGTCTGTTGAGGAGCTGAGGGCTGAGCTAACCAAGTTCTACATGTCGAGATACGGTGACGTTATATGAGCTGGCGCAAGGCTTTCTACGACCCTAGGCTTTACGGGAGAGCCGCCAGGTGGCTAAGGGCCGCGGACAGGGCCTCACTGCCGGTCTCCGCGTCCCTCGCCCTGGCGTCCGCTGTCGTCCTCTTGATACTGAGGGACCCCCTCTGGGCAGTCGTCCTGGCCGCCAGCGCGGCGTTCTCAGCGGCTGCTCCATATATAGCCGCAAGGACGTACTCATACGTGGTGGCGTCCGGGACAGAGGGCGAGCTGCCGGCGGCCCTTGCCTTCCTGATACCTTATGCGGCTTCCTCAAGGGACCTGGCCAACCTGCTCGTCTACGCGGCGAGGGAGCTCAAGCTCAGGTTCCTGGGCCGCGAGGCCTGGAGGCTTGAGGCCCTCATGGCCTCTGGGAACGACGAGAGGGCTGCCCTCAGGTTCCTGGCTGACACAAGCCCTAGCCAGAGGCTGAGGCTTATCATAACGGAGCTGCTCAACGCAGAGGAGCTGGGGCTCCCCAGGTCAAGGCTTGTAGCGACCCTCTACTCCAGGACGCTTGACCTCGTAAGGACCTCCTGGTCAAACTACGTTAAGGTAGGGGAGGTGGTCGTAGAGGGCGTTATAACGCTGGTGGCCTCAGCAGCTATACTAGTCCCAATGGCTGTAATAGGGAGCGCCTCGCTCCTTGCCCCCCTGGCAGCCATCTCAGCGGCCATATCCATAGGCAGCGCTCTGCTGCTCGCTTTTGAGAGGCCGAGGCTTGGCGACCTTGAGGGCGGCTGGTCAATAGGAGGCCTGACGCTCACCGCTGCTGTCCTGGCCTCGGCGTTCACGGCGTGGGGTCGTATTGCTATCGCGGTAGCAGTTCTGGCCATTGCGGCAGTCTATTCAGAGTCTTTGAACGTGGTAGCTGAAAGGAAGGCGTCGCTGGCCGCGGCCAAGCTTCGCGAGGCAGCAGCTAGGGCGAGGCTGGGCATGACCTTTGATGAGCAGCTGAGGCTGGCAGCGCCGGCAGGAGGAAAGGTAGTAGAGGCCGTCGCTAAGGCCTTCAGGGTGGCTGGCAGGGTAGGTCTTGGGGGAGCCATAGAGAGCTTCGCCGACGTTATAAATGACGCCATGAGGGCGGTGAGCTCCGTGAGGGTCGAGGGAATCCTTCTCGAGTCGCTTTCAGCGGTGGTTCCCGCGGTGTCAGCTGTAGCCATAAGGGTAATGGCGTCCTACGTGGCTTCATCTACAGTCTTTGCTTTCCTCGGTCTCGGCTCACTTGCAGGGTCTTTAAACGTGCTTCTGTTCATGGCCCCGCTGGCCCCCTTACCTGCAGCAGCCCTTCAGAGGGGCAGGAGGATGTCAGCTACGCCGAGCCTCGCGTCACTGGTCACCACACTTCTGGCCATGAAACTGTTCTAACGGATCAAGCCGTCAGGTTAGCTCCTTGACCGTTCGGGCTTCGTAATAGGTGACCCCGCCGCTCTCATCAACTACTGCGACGACGGGATCATGAGAGTCTGAAACAGCGAGCCTGCTCCACTCAGCTATCTCCAAGGGCCTCACAATCGTCCCCTCGCTTAAAACGAGTACCTCGGCGATCTTCCCAGGCCTGTCCTCAAGGAGGAGGGTCCTCGGCCTTGGGCCCAGCCTGACCCTTTTACCCCTCCTCTTTAGGTCATAGTAAACTAAGAACAGCACGAAGTCAGCTTGTCTCTTCTCAAGCGCGTTGAGGGCCCCGAGCCAGTCCCCCTTCTCCTTAATCAGCGAGTAGGCCTCCTCGTAGGGGTCAGAGGGACTTTCAGGCACGCTCCCTCACCCTGCGAAGTATCTCGAGGAGGGCTGCTGACGCTGCGCCCGCTACGGCGTAAAGCAGGAAGCCGCTCCCTATCACAAGCTGGTACACGTAGGAGCTTGTGAGCACTAGGGGGGCGCTCAGGGAGCTCATAGCGTTTCCTAGGGCGTAAAGGCTTATGGCCATGAATATCAGGGCAAGCACGGCCTCCGTCTCCCTCCAGAGGCTGAAGTCTCTACGAGACAGCTTAAAGAAGACCTCAGACACCATTACGTACATTACGACGCCTATGATTATCAGTGTGAGGTCAAAGGACACTATGTTCCCCGCCTTGACCGAGAACGCCAGTGGGGACCTTAGCGTGAAGTACATGCTGTAAAGGGCTATGATGAGCGTCACGGCCAATATTCCAATGCCGACCAGCTGCAGGGGGCTGCTCTCCTTGATCCTCAGGGCCGCTGACCTTGCAGCCCTCCAGGCCGCGTCCTCAACGTTGAAGCCCTTCAGGACCAGGAAGAGGCCAAGCAGCGCAGCCATGATCTTCAGTGACAGGATCAGGTAGCCAAATATGGTGAGAACGCCAAAGATCAGCAGAAGCACGCCAGGCACGCCAAGGAAGTACCTCGAGTACTTGGGATCGTTCAGGGCCTTCCTGATGTACCTGGCCAGCAGGACGTAGCTCCCCTCGACTCCAAGGCTCTGCTCCACTATGACCCTCTTCACGCCAGCTATCGGGCCCACGTCCCTCAGGACCTCAGCCATCAAGATCTCGTCAAGTCCGTCGCTGACCAGGTACAGCTCGTAGTCGTTGCCGTCCGCGGCCTCCTTGACTCGCCTTTTGACAAGGTCCTGAGCGATCAGGCCGCCGCGCGGGTGGCCGCCAACTATCATGATCTCAGGGCTCCTGCCCTCCCTTTCAAGCTGCCTGTAGAGGTTAAGGCCGGCGAAGATGGCGTTAGTATCAGCGTCCTCTGGTCTCTCAACGGCAAAAAGCATGGCGGCCCTCTCAACGTTTTCATAGCCCTTAACGACAGAGGTCCCTATAGTGGAGCCTATATCGTCGTCTTCATCTATTACGACTATTAACGGCCTTCTGCCATAGGTCCCAGGGCCCGTGGGCATTAACCCCTTCTTACCTTGTTGGGTTGCCTTTTGCGAACTTAAAATTGATTGATGCCTTGTTGGGCAACCTTTTAGCTGAGCAGGCCTTTGAGGACTTCAGGCTTTAGGACGAAAGCGGCTCAGTTAACGCAGGGCATCAGCCCTTCTAATTGTCATATTGCTATGATCTCAGGCCCTGTGGTAAGGAGGTTTAAAGGCGTTAAGGCCGTCTAGCCTCGTCCTGGCCCTGCAACAGACAGTGCCTCGCCGCAGATGCGCGATAAGACCTCAGGCGGCGCATCGGTACGGAATCCCACGTCAGAGAGATGAGTCCTGGAAAACGAGAAGCCTAGGTCCGTTAACAACTTCTTCACGCTTTCAAGGCTAGGCATGTTACGCCTTTGGGCTGAGCACAGGTAGTCGAGCCTCTGGTGGAAGTAGTTCTGCAGGCTCAGCTCTTGTCTAACGACCCCCAGCACCCTCCTGAGCCTCTCCAAGCTTTCAAGTGTTTGCACCTTGTCTAGGAGCTTAAGGGCCCTGTCCACGAGCTCTTGGTCATAGAGAGGCCCTCTCCAGAGGGGGCCATAGCAGTTGTCATGAAGCTCTGTCAGCCTAACCACTCCACCCTCCATCAAGTCAAGGCAGCCAAGGTCCCTTTCAAGGACCTCATCGGACTTCCTTGCGCCCCTATCGAACGAGACGAAGAGCCTTACGTAGTGGTCTACGCTGAACGAGGCGAGGGGCTTCAACGCCCTATCCATTGACGCGGCGACCCTGGCCATGTAACCAAGCAGCGACCTAATTGCCACCTCCCTGTAGTGTCTAAGCGGCAACGGCATATTCACCCAGTACCTCCTTTTCGCCGCCAAGGGCTTGGAGCCGCCCAGCACCGCGAGGTCCGTCGCTGTAACCCCTAGCAGACCTCCCCTGCCAAGGGCCGAGATCGCTGAGGCTAGGTAGGGCGCGGGGCTCCCGAAGGGGTCCACGTCGACTAGGTTAAACGTTATGCCTAGCTCCCTCCTCAAAGACGATAACAGGGCGTTTGCGTCCCTGTTAGCTGGCCTAAGGACGCCGTTGAGCGCGTTGATCTTCACGTTCATAGTTATCAGGCGGAAGGCCGAGGGGTCTATGTCATTTACTATCCCCTCTTGTACCCTGCTCAGCTCTAGCGCGTACCTAACCCCTCTTACCCCTGTGCCTGCGAGCGCGTCAACGAAGAAGACGCTAAGGCCTGTCGAGCTGAGAAAAGCCTCAGCCATCAGTACTGAGAGGTCCCTATTAAATGCCATAACTGGGTTGTAGAAGACCTCAAGCCAGGCGGGCTCCAGGCCTCCGTGCTCTGTTACAGCGCGCCTGGTGTCAGGTATGTAAAGCAGGGCCCTGCCCTCCCTTATCACTGCAAGCCTCATCAACCAGCCACCGCACGAGCTCGTCCAGCCTCGCCTTGATCAGGTCCCTATTATGCTCCGTCAGCTCTATTACTTTATCCCTGCTGATGAGGTAATAGATCTGGGGGTCAGACTGTCGAAGCCTGTAATGGAAGGTTATAGCTGTAGGCAAGGGCCTCCTGGTTAATAGGTCCCTTATGGCCTCCCTGAACCCCTTGAGCGAGAGCTCCATAGGGCCCACTTCATCAATTATGACAAGGTCTGCAAGGCTCAAGGCCTTTGTAATTACTGACAACAGAAAGTCCTCGGCGTCTGGGTCAAGCCTATACTTGCCAATCCTGACCCCCGTGGAGTCAACGGAGGCCAGCAGGTGCTCATCGCCGTCGTGGAGATCCTTTAGTTTAAATCCCCACCTAGGACCCGCTGCGGTCCTTATCTCAGGGGTCACGAACCCCCCTACCCTACAGCCGATCCCCTTGGCTTTGTCTGCGAGAGCGAGGGCTAGGGTCGTCTTTCCGACGCCAGGCCTACCAGTTATTGCGAGAAGCCTTGCCGCTCTCATGGAGCTCGCCTAGGGCTTCTAGCAACTCATCAACAGTAAGTACAAGCCCGCTATCATCAATTATCCTCTTCAGCTCAGATGACCTCTCTCTTTCAGCTACAAGGTAGGCGTAGCCCCTTACTATCCTAGCGAGCTTGCTCATGTTACTGAACCTGTCGCTGAGCTGCTGGACGTCGTCGCGGGCATGGGGGACCGTGAGGAGCACGCTAACGGACTCCTTTGCGACAACTATGTCAAGGGGCGCCCTTCTCGCGTGATACAGCTTCCACCCATTCCTCTTCAGCCTCTCAACTATAATCTCCTCTACCCTGCTGTCAAGCGGAGGCCCCTGGGAGCTGGCCTTGCTTGCCACAACCTCTTCGGAGGAGTCAAAGATGTTAACAGGCATCACAACGTCCTCGCCAAACTCCCTGATTATCTTCTCGGCTATCTCAAGCGTGGGCTTTACGGCTTCACGCTCATAGTCATAGATGGTCCTTCTCGAAACGCCGAGCCTTTCGGCAAGGGCTCCACGGCTGTAGCCCTTCCCTATTCTGAGGCTCCTGAGGACCTCACCGCTTATCTTTATCTTAAAGCCGTCCCTATCCTCAAATATGGCCGGTTGCTCGTAGTCCCTTGCCGCGTCCACTACGGTCTCGGGGGTCAACACCTTTAGGCCCTCAAGGTCGTATATGACGCCCTTTATCAGCTCCTGCCCATCCCTGCTGTTTGCCACAACGAAGGCGTTAACCTTCATGGTCGCTGAGAGCCTCTTAAGCTCTTCCCTCTCAGCCCGCCCGACCTCAGAGGTGTCACGCGATAGCTTCATGATTATAGAGCCCTTGCCTGAGACCCTTAGAGCAGCATCAACGCTACGCGTCCTCTGGTCGCTTGGGTACCTTAGAATCTCAACGTCTCCCACTGAGCTCAATAGCTCTATGGACTTCTCTACGAAGTCCCTTAACTTCGCGTCCATGTAGCCAGCTCCTCACAGCTCCTGCTGTAGGTTTAGGCCCTAAGGTTTTTAATGCTTAAGACCTTCAGCTGGGCCAAGCGACCTCAGGAACTGGCATCCATATCTTTTGGCGGCCTCGTTAATACTGCTGCATATAGTGCACGTTATGTACTGAAATCGCTGCGAAGCCTTATCGTTAAACCAGGCCACGAGGACAAGGCCGGCGGCCTCCTTGACCATGGCCATGCTCCTTGGGTCCTTAACTATTTGGTCGAAGTATTTATCACCTCGTTTCCTCTCAAGGTAATTTGATATGGCTGCTGGTGTAAGCCCGAGCAACCTAGCAGCTTCATACTTGGAAAGCCCCATCTCGGTCGTGAGCACATAGGCTATGGAGGCCCTTATCGATGGCATTACCTCTCTCGCTGCGACCTCGCAGGGCGACTGCAGCTGTTTCCTCGCGTTGTTCACAGCCTTTACACTTCCAGGTGAGCATCAATGGCGTTAGCCCTTATAAAATCATGTTTATATAAAGATCACAAGCTCCCGTCTCTTTAACGCGCGTTTAAAAACTCTGTTACGCCGTTTAGGCGTCAGGGATAAGGCCATGGGAAAGTACTTTGACGTGGAGTTCGACGAGGACTTCATAAGGGAGCTGAAGGACACGCTGGCCTACATGGTCAACCCTGTGACCATAGACGTCTTTATAGACGACCCCTCGAGGTGCGAGACCTGCGAAGACGCCTATAAGCTGATGAAGACCATAGCGGACGCCTCACCCGTGCGCCAGGGCAAGAATATGATAGAGCTCAGGGTGTTCAGCAAGTCGAGGCCTGAAGACCTTGAGGAGTTCAAGAGGCAGAACGTTGAGAGGGTTCCCACTGTTGCCATGTTGGGCGGCGTTATAAGGTATACAGGTACGCCAGCGGGCGAGGAGGTGAGAGGCCTAATAGAGACAATCATGAGGATCAGCGAGAACGAGAGCGGCCTAGAGTCAGAAACCAAGAAGTCGCTGGCAAGTCTAAAGGGGGCAGTGCACATAGAGGTTGTCGTAACTCCTTCCTGTCCCTACTGCCCTTATGCAGCCCTTCTGGCGAACATGTTTGCCTATGAGGCGTGGAAGCAGGGCAACCCAAAGGTCATAGCTGACACCGTCGAGGCCTATGAGAACATGGACATCGCCGAGAAGTACGGCGTCATGAGCGTGCCCGCCATAGCGCTCAACGGCGTCATGTCGTTCATAGGGGTCCCCTACGAGGAGGACTTCATAAACTACGTGGCTGCAGCGTCTGAGGGCAAGATAGAGGAGCTCGTGTTGAAGACAGAGGGCGAGGCCTCAGGGCTTTGAGGCCCTCTTAATTTTAAGCTTTGTAAAACAGTAACACCCGCTAGGGGCTGGAACCCTCAAGATCCCCCTCTTGTCGCCAGGGGCCTCAAGGCATCCTAGGTGTGAACAAACTTCAGCCCTTTCGACAGGCAGGTTTAGCCTGATTTCAGGCTCACCGTCATAACCTGTAGGGTTCAGGACCAGTAAGTTCAGGTCGGCTGTTCCTGCGCTTTCAGACCTCACGGAGTCTGCCAGGACTGCAGCGGACCCTGGCATCACGGAGCCGAGCCTCATCTTAGACCTGCCGCCCCACCTTACAATGGCCTCTAGGAGCGTCCTGAAGGCCTGGACTTCGCCTCCCTCAACGACATACAATAACGAGCCCCTAGGGGCCTCGATAGTCAGGGATCCATCCTTTATCAGGGCCTTGAAGGGGTTAGGAGATACGATGGAGACCGCTGTGGGCCCCTTAAGGGTCAATACGTTTGTCGTCAGCGAGCTTCCTGGCCTAAGCCTAAAGCTAACGAACCTCAGGGGGTAGAGAACAGAGACCATCGCGTCGAATAGCCCCGTTCGCATGTTCACAATATCCTCTTTCAGGATTAGGGTGGCCCCGGCCTCCGAGACCGCTGCTGAGACCTCCTTGCCCACCCACGCCCTCAGGCCACGGCCAAGCGATTCAAGGGTGCCGTTATGATCTAATTCAAGGAATCCAACCTTAAGCTTCTCCTGACCGAGCGGCTTGGGCTCCAGGCGGGAAGCCTGTTGGGCAGACGACCAAGGGAGGGCCTTAGGGAGGCACAGGCTACGGTTCTCCAATGTAAAGCAGAGCCCAGCTTCGCTGTGGTCCACGAAGACCTGGGGCTCCCACGCAAGCGGGTTAAATGGGAGTCCGTCCTCAACTAGGGCCTCAGCGCCGCGGCCCGCCGTATAGCTCTCATAATTTACGGCGAAGTCCAGCGCGGGTTCCCTGGGCACCTCAGCCACGTTGCCTCCGCCGTTTACTAGGACTTCGTAGAGGCCACAGCACGTCCACCTGAGCTTGTAAGGACCCCTCACCTCTCTTACGCCAGCCAGGTTAAGAAGTCCTGGCATAGTAGGGATGGCAAGGTCTTCCTCGGAAAGCCTGCCGTCCTTGGCTTTCTCCTGGCCTAGCCTGATCCACCTTAAGGGATCTGGAAAGTCCAAAAGGCTACACCACCGGTTAGAAGTTCACAGGGGATGGTGCGGGGGGTGGGCTTTGAACCCACGCAGGCCTACGCCATCGGGTCCTGAGCCCGACCCCTTTGACCAGGCTCGGGCACCCCCGCACCGCGTTGTAAGCCTAAGGC
>Ga0209224_1000019_pt1 | contig 43657 bp, 40 predicted proteins | sample MonGeyMetagenome_FD_184731 | JGI IMG/M metagenome (GOLD analysis project Ga0209224, IMG submission 184731) | Hypoxic/sulfidic aquatic microbial communities from Monarch Geyser, Yellowstone National Park, USA - MG (SPAdes) v2 (version 3) | ecosystem: Environmental > Aquatic > Thermal springs >...
CGACTATCAGCGCCGCGACGTCATCGCCTCTCCTAACCTCGGGGATCGTGGTCAAGCCGATGAGCCTGAGCTCCCGGGGCATATCGAGCCGCGGCCAGGCCGATCTAATACGGATTGCCCGCGGATGCCGATCGCTCACCCGGATTCCCTCCCGCGCGATGCCCAGCCCGTAAGGCCCCCGGGAGACCGCGTGCGCCGGATCGGTTTTCAGCGCGATTTGCCAGCCGTTTTCCCGGACGCCATCCCGGGGCGGGTATGCGCACGCGCGTCCGCACTCATATGAATGTTCCTCCATCTCACCTTCGCCAGATCTTCCGCTCAGACGCCCCGGGGACATCGACTCCCCATCTGATGCGCCAGTACGCAGCTCCCATGCGTAAAGAATCGCCGGAATTGAGCCGTGGGCGGGCAACCGGGCTTCATAATCAGCCGTTCAGGCCGCAATTGTGACGCGCAGACGGGGCATCATCCCATGCGGTTCCGTGGTTCAGGTGAACGGCGCGCGCTGAAAGGGACATGCGCGCCGGGGGCGTGAGGCGCGATCCTGCTAAACCGTAAATTGCGGGCGCGCGCGAAGCAGACCCATGAGGGGGAGTGAGCGATGAGATGGCGTTCGTGGAGGACTGCTCGGCCAGCCCCCTGGCGCATCTGCTGGCCTCGCGGGGCTCCGGGGACGCGTTCGCTATGAGGAAGTACTCTGAGAGGAGGCCGATCTCGGTCTCGATCTACCTGACGCGCGCGTGCAATCCGAGGTGCCTGACCTGCTATGAGGCGGCCGGGGAGCCCCTGAGGGGGGAGCTGGGCCTCGGGGGATGGATGCGCGTCATCGAGGGGCTCGCGGATCTGGGCGTGGAGCATGCTTACCTGCTCGGGGGGGAGCCGACGCTCCTGGGAAGGCGGGGGCTGGCCGAAGTCGTGGGATACGCATCGGAGTACGGCATGGCAGTCGCGATGAGCACCAACGGACTGCTGGTGGACCGGGGAATGGCGGAGGATCTGGCCAGGGCCGGGCTGGAGCAGGCCCAGGTGAGTATCGACGGCTCGACGCCCGATGTGAACGATCTCATAAGGGGAAAGGGCTCATTCGACGCGGCGATCCGCGCCATCGGGAACCTGAGGGGAGCCGGCATAACCGTGACCACCTCGATGACGCTGACGAGGCTCAATTACCATCAGGCCGTCGAGTTCGTAGAGCTGAGCGAGCGCCTCGGGGCGGCGGTCGCGACGCTGATTCCGATGCAGGAATTCGGCAGGGCCCCTCCGTCACTCGCCCCGTCCCCCGAGCAGCTCAGGCGTGTGTACGCATCCCTCAGGGCCAGGGCCAGCGGGATCCCCGTGGTCCTCAACGGGTTCAGGTTCTACTTGGAGGACCTTATCGGCGTGGGGCTCAGGGTGAGAGGGATCCTGGAGGGTATGGGGGGCGCTGGAAGCCGCCCGCCGCCCCGCCGGCGGGAGCGGGTTGAACGGGCGGGATCTAAGGAGGCGGCCCTCGGATCCTGGAGAGGGCCGCCTTCATCAGCTCCGCCACCTGCGACGGCCTATCGGCGACCGGGACGGACGCGGACTCGAATGCCTTCACCTTGCTCTCCGCGGTCCCGACCCCCATCGAGATTATCGCGCCTGCGTGCCCCATCCTCTTGCCAGGCGGCGCCGTTCTCCCCGCAACGTAGGCCACCGCCGGCTTCCCGAGGCCGCCGGACTTTATGAACGCGGCGGCGTCCTCCTCCATGCTGCCCCCTATCTCGCCTATTATGACGACGCCCTTTGTCTCCGGATCCTCGCTGAACATCTTGAGGACCTCAACGAATGACATCCCGATCACCGGGTCGCCGCCTATGCCGACGGCGGTCGACACGCCGAGCCCCGCCCTGGACAGGTGGAGCGCTATCTCGTACGTCAGCGTCCCGCTCCTGGAGACTATGCCCACCTTCCCCGGGGAGGCGACGGATGCCGGTATTATGCCGATCTTCACCCTCTGGCTGGGCGCTATCAGCCCGGGGCAGTTGGGGCCCACCACGCGGACCCCGTTGGCCCTCGCGAAGTTCACCGCGCGGACCTCGTCGTGGAGAGGTATGTGCTCAGTTATCACGACGACGTTCCTCATCCCGGCCTCCACAGCCTCGTACATGGCATCGGGCGCGAACCTGGCGGGCACGAATATCGCGGAGGTGTCGGCGTCCGGGTGCTCCCTCACCGCGTCCCTCATGGAGTCGTAGACCGGGATCCCATCGAACTTGGTCCCGCCCTTCCCGGGGGTCACCCCGGCGACTACCTTCGTGCCGTAGGCCACCATCGCCCTCGTGTGGAAGGAGCCCTCCTTCCCCGTCATCCCCTGGACTATGACCTTGGTGTTGGAGTTCACAAGTATCGGCATCTACGCCACCCCCGCAGCCCTCACGGCCGCCTGCGCGGCCTCGTCCATCTCCGTGTAATAGGATATCCCGGCCCTCTCCAATATCCTCCTGCCCTCCTCCTCATTCGTGCCCACCAGCCTTATGACTATCGGCTTCTTGTCCCTGGACTCGCCCAGCGCCTCCACGACGCCGGAGGCGACCTCGTCGCACCTGGTTATCCCGCCCAGGATGTTGATGAATATCGCCTTGACGTCCGGGTCCGAGAGCAGGAGCTTCGTCGCGTCCTTCACTATCCCCCTCTCGGCGCCGCCGCCTATGTCCAGGAAGTCCGCCGGCTTCCCCCCGAACCTCTGCACCTCGTCCATGGTCGCCATCGTGAGCCCGGCGCCGTTCCCGATGATCCCGATGTACCCGTCGAGCTTCACGTAGTTGAACTCGTGCACCTCCCCCTCGCTCGGGTCCCTGCCGAGGACCCTCTTGAGCTCCTCCACGACGGGCTCCTGGGCGTTGTCGTCTATGGTCACCTTGGCGTCCACGGGGATCAGCTCCTGCCCGCTGACGGCCAGCGGGTTTATCTCGACCAGGTCGGCGTCGTAGCGCAGCATGACGCCCTCGTACATCTTCCTGAGGAGATCCAGGACGCGGCCCGTGAACTGCGCGCCCAGGCCGAGGTTCCTAGCGACCTCGCGCGCGTGGTACTCCTTGATCCCCACGAACGGGTCAAACGCCGTCCTGAATATGTGCTCCGGTGACTGCCTAGCGACCTCCTCGATGTCCACGCCCCCCTTGTCGGAGTGGAGTATGATGTACTTCCTCGTGGACCTGTCCACTATTATCGAGAGGTAGAGCTCGCGCTCTATGTCCACATAATCCGCCGCCAGCACCGCTGCCACCTTCTCCCCCCTTATGGTCATGTTCAGTATCTCCCTCGCGTACCTCACGAACTCATCCGGGTTCCTCGCTATCTTGACGCCCCCGGCCTTGCCCCTGCCGCCCACCAGGACCTGGGCCTTCAGAACCACCGGGTACTTGGCGCTCCCCGCGGCACGCTCAGCGTCCTCAGGCGTCCTCAGGAGGACCTGGCCGGGCACCTTTATGCCGGCGCTGGAGAAGAGCAGCTTCCCCTCGTACTCGTACAGTCTCATGCTCTGAGGGGCTCGAGCGATGGAATTTTTAAGAGCTTCGCCGGCGTCCGTGATCTGATCGGATGCGCGAGAGCGGGCGAACGATCCCTCGAGCCGATCCCCCGCGTACATATGCATGCCATTCACTTCAACCAGGCGAGAGGGGTTGGAGTGGATATCCGCGCGCTCGGGCGGAACGAGGTGCCCATCGGGAGGGGAGCGCCGCGCCCCAATTCTATATGGCCGGCCCCTCCTGAGGATGGCAGACGCGATGGAGGGCGCCGCGGACGGAGCCCACAGCGCTCGGGTCGCGGGTGTGCCACACCGCGGAGGGGAGTGCGCGTCGGAGGCGGTCACTGTCACGGGGGTGATCCCCCATCTGACCAGCACTCAGTCCGTGGGCCGTCAACGCGAGCCCGCGCGAGGCCCCCCAGCGCCGACCTCGGCCCAGCGATGCAACTAGGGGGTGAGCGATGGCGCCGTGTGGATGGTAACCGATCGCTGGTATCCGCGCCATCTGACCGGCTTCGGGCGGTTCAGGAGGGGCGTCGTCGCTGGGGCTGGGCCTCCAGCCCGAGCCCCGCGGCCTGCCTGCGCCTGACCTCGGCGACCGCCTCCGCCTCCTCCAGTATCGACTCGGAGTCCGGGCTGGTTGGTATGTAGATCTCGGAGAACATCTGCTGCGTCGACGTCAGGACGTCGCTTATCTCCGCGATCGACCTGTCGATCTCGGGGTTCATGCCCTTAACCTGGCGGCTGAGGTTTGCCACGATCGCCCTCGCGCCGGATATCGCGGCGACGGCGTCGCCCAGGCCTATGGCGCCCTCCAGCTTCAGGGAGACGGCGTCCAGCGTGGCCGAGAGCGCCCTGACGGTGTCCCTGAGCTTCCTGACCTGGGATAGCTCCTCGGAGTATTTCTCCGCGCGGAGCGGGTCGCCGGATTTGCTGAGCGAGACGACCCTCTCGAAGAGCGCCTTCTCGCGGCGGTCCACGTCCGACGATATCCTATTCAGCTTCTGCAGCTGGGAGTCTATGCGCTCCTTCGCCCACTTGAGTTGCCCCCTCACGTCGTCCGGAACCTTCTCGGGCATCGATTAACGGTGCGCCGCGCGCGATGTAGGAGGGATGATGAGGCTGGTGAGACAAATCGATCAAGTGTATCTGCCGTGGGACGCGGGGTGGGACTGGCGGGCCTAGCCCCCGGGCGCGCCGTGCCACATAGCGTACCTCCACGTCATCTCCCAGATCTCGTCCTCCGTCAGCGTCTCCCTCCTGATTATCATCTCGCGGATCGCCCTGAGCATCTCGTGGTGGCGCTCCTCGTCCTCCAATATGGACTCGGCCACCAGCTTGGCGCCCTCGACGCGCGCGCTGGAGGCGAGCGAGCGGGCGCTGTCCATCATCGCCTCCTCCACCCTGATGTGCTCCTCGATCTCGCGCAGCAGGCGCTCCGCCTGGGCGTCGTCCAGCAGGGGGCCCCGGCCCTCCAAGAGCTCCGCTATCGTGTCGTAGAGCATGGAGTGCTTCACCGAGTCCTGCGCCACCGCCAGCATGACGGCCCTGACGGCCGGGTTCCCCACTCCCTCCACGGATCTCCTGAGCCTCTCGGCGTACTCGGCCTCCAGCCGGGACATGCGCTTGGCCAGCTCCCTGGGGTCCTCCAAGACGGCCGGGAGCTCTGCCCTCCTGCCAAAAAGCTTTGCGAGCCGCCGAGCGGCTCTGTTACCTTAAGCTGACCATCGATGGACCTAAATCCGAGGGGAGCCCTCCGCCCGATTTGCCATGACCACGAATCCGATACGGATCAGGAGGGGGACCCCCCTTCCCGTCATGGCCCATACTGTTCATCCCTATTTCTCGGGCCTCTCGCTGAGGAGGGCCGCCAGGTCCCTGAGGCTCATCATGAGCAGGAGCCGCGCCTCGATGTGGAGGTGGGTGCAGAGGCTCGGCCCCATCCTCGGGTCCATCGGCGCCGACCCGAGGGACGTGCATCGCATATTCGTGGATGAGACCATGGTGAACTTGGGAGGGACCCCCGCGTGGATCTGGGTCGCCTTCGAGCCCGACCTCCGCGCGATGCTGGACTTCCACGTGAGCTGGCGCGGGAACTCCATAGACGCCTACCTGTTCATCGGGAGAGGCCCCCGCTAGTGTGGGAGGGGGAGGGGATGCCCCCGTGGCTGAACGGGCCGCGCCCTATTTTCTCGCTCGTGTAGGAGGTGGGCTTAAGGCAACGGAGCCCGCCGAGCGGGCGCCCGCCGTCAGACGATCAGGTCCGTCACGTCCTTGATCAGGCCCGCGACTGCCGAGTATGCGTGCGCGGCGCGGGCGCCGAAGTCGCCGGGCTCCCGCGCCGCCTCGGCTAGCAGCTCGCAGGAGAGGGACCAGGCCTCCTCGCCCAGCGCCTCCGCATCCTCGTGCCTGCCCTCCAGGAACATCGAGTGCGCCTTCCTGAGCATGTCGGCCTCCTCGCTCGCGTAAGCCCAGAGCGACGTCGGATTCCATGACTCGGGCGCCCCAGACGCCAGGCCGGAGACCTCGTCGCCTATCCTCTCCAGGACCTTGGACATCGCGCGGAAGTCCATCAGCTTGGCGCGCGGCAGCTCCACGGTCGACCTGAGGACGCGCACCAGCAGGAAGTACAGCTTATCGATCACCGCGTCGCGCTCGGCGACCTCCTCCAGCCCGCCGCGGTCGACGGAGTCGAGCGCCCTCGCGGCGTCCACCAGCATTCCCGAGAGGGTGTCCACCATCCTGCCAGATATGGAGCCGGCATCCTGGTTGTCATCCACGAAGCACGCGTACACGGCGCGATCCGACCCCTGGTACACTTTCTCCAGCCCGATCAGCGAGGACGCGACCCTCTCCAGCTTCTCCATGTCCCCCCGCCCGACGCCCGACAGTGACACCTCTATCTCGCTGCACCCGTTCAGGTAGGCGGCCAGCAGCTTCCTGTGGACGGCGGGGGGCCCCACGGAGACCCTCCTCCCGGCCGCGCCCCGCGGCGGCCTCAGGGTTATGCCCTCGCCGTCCATGTCCATCAGCACCTCGGATCCCTCGCTCAGCCCCAGGGACCTGGCCCACTCGGCGGGTATGGACACGAACAGGCTGGACCCTATCCTCACGAGCTTCCTGCTCCTCATGCGCTCAAACATCGTTCGAGAAGTTTATATCATATAAGTATAACCCGATCAAGTTTAGCTCGCCTGCCCCGGGGCGGGACGCGGCCCGCGGCAACCGACACGCCGAACCCGCTCGACCCCTCGCTCGCCGGCGCCGATCAACTTGCCCGGCCCGGACGGCGCGGCCCACAAGTTAAATAGCGGAGATGGCGGATCCCGCGCAAGGCGGTACGCGTGAGCGCGCATGATTTCCTGGACCCTGAGAGGCGCTGGTCCGTGAGGATAGCCGTCGAGGGCGGAGAGGAGGAGATAGAGCTGCACGAGGTCAGGGATGATGTGAAGCTGGACAGGGACGTCCTGGACAGGATAGTGGACCTGGTGAGGTCGCGGGACAACTACGCGGCCCTCGAGGCCATAAGGGGCGTCTCGTCGCCGGACGGGAAGGATTACGGGGGATTCGCGGTCTTCATGCTCCTCCTGAAGTTCTCGGAGGAGGCCGGGCAGGTGCTCGGGAGCTTGCACGAGTACCTGTTCGGGATTTCGGCGGAGGACGGCAGCCCCGTGCTCCTCGCCTCCTCGGATCAGGACGAGAGCAGGAGCCAGTTCCTCGGCTGCATGAGCGCCATGCTGGACGACCCCGAGTCCGTCGAGATGGCCATAATCGCTCTCCCGGTCAGGGATGCCGGCCAGGAGGGGCCGGCGCCGTGAGACACTAAGTCCGGCTGCCGGCACGGCTCCGTTACCTCAAGCTGACCGTCGGTGAGCCTAAATCCGAGGGGAGCCCTCCGCTCGATTTGCTTTGCAGTGACACTGATCCGATATGGATCAGGAGGGGGACCCCCTTCCCGTCATGGCCCATACTGTTCATCCCTATTTCTCGGGCCACTCGCTGAGGCGAGCCGCCAGGTCCCTGAGGCCCATCAGCACAGCCCGCGCGGGAACTCGATCGATGCTTACCTGTTCATCGGGAGAGGCCCCCGCTAGTGTGGGAGGGGGAGGGGATGCCCCCGTGGCTGGACGGGCCGCGCCCTATTTTCTCGCTCGGGTAGGGGGTGAGCTTGAGGCAACGGAGCCGCCGGTATCGCGAAAACGGTTATATCAAGGGGACAGCGCTCTCGCATTATGGAGGGATTCGACACCAAGCTAATCCACGGCCACGGCTACTACGACGAGGACAGGGGCTACTTCATCCCCCCAATCTACATGGGCACAATATGCGAGCACCCAGACCGCGAGACCGGCCAGCCCAGGATGACGGAGAGGGGCACCGAGCTGAAGTACGCGAGGGAGGAGAACGTCACCGTGGAGGCCCTGGAGAGCGCCATAGCGAGGATAGAGGACGCGGCCGACGCCCTGGGCTACGCGTCGGGGATGGGCGCCATAAGCAGCCTGCTGATCTCCATCCTCAGGCCGGGGATGAGGGTGGTGGTCCCGATGGAGGAGTACGGCACGACGATAAGGCTGCTGGAGGAGCTGAGGAAGTTCGGCGTGACCGTGGACCAGGTGTGGCCGGACACCGAGCACGTTATCGATGCCCTCTCCAAGCCCGCGGACATCGTGTTCCTGGAGACGATGACGAACCCGACGCTGAGGGTCCTGGATGTGCGCCAGATCTCGCGCGCCGCCAGGGACGCCGGGGCCAAGCTGATCGTGGACAACACGTTCGTGACGCCGTATCTCTACAGGCCGCTGGCGGACGGCGCCCACGCCGTGGTGCACAGCGCAACGAAGTACCTCGCGGGGCACAACGACGTGCTGGCCGGGGTGTCGGCTTTCCCCGACCAGGAGAGCGCCAGGGCGGCCTGGGAGTGGAGGAGGATGCTCGGGTCCACGATGTCAGCGTTCAGCGCTTACCTCGTGCTGCGCGGGCTCAAGAGCCTCAGCATAAGGATGGAGCGCGAGAGCGCGTCGGCTATGGCCATAGCGGAGTTCCTGCGCGAGCACCCGGCCGTGAAGGTTGTGCACTACCCCGGGCTGAGCGACAGCCCCTACAGGGAGGTCGCGGACAGGCTGTTCGAGAGGAGGCTCTACGGCGCCGTCGTGAGCTTCGAGCTGAAGGGCGGGAAGGAAGCGGTCCTCAGGGCCCTCAAGAGGGTCAGGGTGATAAAGCCGTCCCCGAGCCTCGGGGGGACCGAGAGCCTGCTCACGTACGCAGCTATGAGCGCCTCCGGGCCCATAGCGCCCGAGGTCAGGGAGAGGCTGGGCATAACGGAAGGGCTCCTCAGGCTGTCCGTCGGCCTGGAGGACGTGGAGGACCTGATAGAGGACCTCGACGCGGCCCTGAGGGATCGACGCGTGGGTAGTGATCGCCGCCCGGCCCCTCATGGCGGCGTAACCACCCGTCGAGGTCCCTCCCCTCGCGGCCCTCGGACAGCTGCTCCGCCAGCTCCCCGAGCGATCCCACTATGTACTCCGAGGCTATCCCCTCCTCGGGCTCCTCCTCCCCGTACCTGTTCACCCAGGCGGTCCTGAGGCCCAGCACCATCGCCGGCCGCACGTCCTCGTCGATGTCCTGGCCCGCGTGCAGCCCCCTCCAGATCGGGATGCCGGCGTCCCTGTAGGCCATGAAGAGCGCGCGGGGGTTCGGCTTGAAGGGACCCTCGCTGCCCGCGCCGTAGACCGCGTCCACGGATATTCCCGAGCCGCCCACGAACGCCCTGAGGATCCACTCCTCGAGCCCCGACACGAGGATCACGCGGTACCCGGATTCCCTGAGCAGCGATATCCCCTCCGCGGAGTCTGGGAACACGCTCCACCCGGGGATGGACTCCACCAGCCCCCTGCCCAGCTCCTCGGAGTACCCCGGGGCGCCTTCGGCGCCGAGCTCCATCGCGGCCCTCAGGCCGAGCATCATCCGGGCCCCGTAGGGCGCCTGGATCGAGCGCGCGATGTGCATCGCGCGGGACGCTACGCCCGACGCGAGCCGCTCGTCCCCCAGCGCCGCCCTCAGGTACTCCTCGAGGCCGCCCCTGCAGTCGATTATGGCGCCGCAGGGCTCTATGCTGACCGCGTCCACCCAGGGAAGCTTAGTCAACCCCGAGGCCACCGGCCAGGGTCTCCTTTAAGGGTATCACGGGGCTCCTCCTTATCCTGAGCTCGCGGAGCTCCCCGTCCTCGAACGCCCCCACCGCGTACTCGCAAGCCGGCGGCTGGCTGTCCACGTGGAGGAACTTCACGCCCCCGTGCTTGACGAGCTGCGTCGGGTACTCGACGTGCCCGCTGAAGTGCAGCCCGGGCCTCACCATCATGACGGCCTTGGAAACTATCCTCTTGCCGTAGGGGTTCCCCGGCACGAAGGGGACCTCCGAGGGCGGCTCGTGCGTTATGAGGACGTCGACGCGGCGCTCCGACAGGCTCGATGCCTCGGCCTCGAACTGCTCCGGCCTCTTGTGGTGCCACTTCCTGCCGCTGCCTATGTTGCCCGAGATCCCGGCCACGACCAGCCCGTCGAACTCCACGGCATCGCCGTCGGGTATTAGTATGGGCCTCCCGTCAGCGTTGCGCGCCGCGCGTATGCCCTCCCTGTTCTCGTGATTGCCGTATATTGTGAGGACGTAGGTCATGGCCGCGAGCTCCTCGAAGGCCTCCTTGTCGAACCCCAGGTCCCAGTCACCTGCGCCCAGGAGCAGGTCCGGCTCCTCCCTCCTCACTATCTCCTCGATCTTGGCGAGGCCCGCGGCCCTCGGCGGATCCTCTCCAGCGAGGTCCGGCCGGTAGTGCACGTCGCTCACGAAGAGCACCCTGAGCCTCGCCACGTTATAAGTTTGGGGCGCGGATGCTAAAATAATTTGCCGATGATTCCTCCCGAGGAGGGGGTCGGCGGGCGCCCCTCAGGCCGCGAAGATCCCCTCCTCGACCACGTACCTCGACTTGGACAGGTTCATGAGCCTCTCCGTGAACAGGAGGCTGTAGACGGCTACGACAGCCCCGAAGAGCAGCGACGCCCACGCGGCCCTGTGAAGGTATCCCTGGCTCACGTAGACGTCGAGGAGCTTCATGAGCCCCACGTTGACCTCGAGGTTCCTCCCGGGCACAATGCCGGGCCAGTACTCGCCCACCATCAGGCCTCCCCAGGCGCTGTTCACGGTGCTCGAGATCCCGGACACCAGGTAGGGGAGCGTCGCCGGGAGCACCACCCTGCGCAGCCTGTCCCAGAAGCCCAGCCGGTAGTTGTCCATCAGCTCCCAGAACTCGACCGGTATCGATTGGACGCCCATCCAGAAGCTGAAGAACACGTAGTAGAACGCGCTCAGGAACCCCAGGATGAAGACGTAGACCTCCGCGCCGATGCCGCCGGGGAGCGCGTCCATGTAGGTGTACGTCGCCATGTATATCAGTGGGAAGTACGCCGGCGGGGGAAACGCGACTATCGTCTGCACCGCTGGTATCACGATCGCGCTGGCCCTCACGTGCGTGGCGAGGTAGTAGCCGGCCAGCACCGATATGGCGAAAGACGCGCCCGTTATCACCGCGACGCGCCCGTAGTCCACCGCCAGCGCGTAGAGCATCGCGGGCGTGTCCGATAACAATTCGGACCATGTCGCGGCGGGCACCGCCGCGATCAGCCTGTAGGACGAATAGATCATGTATCCGAGGATCGCGATGCCGATCGCGTATCCAGCGGCGCGCGCGAGGCGCGGCGCCCTCCCCGAGACCGAGCGCACTGGGCGAGCCACGGAAGCTAGGACGGCCGAGGCCGCGTACCTGGAGAGGCGCCTCATGGGCCTCGCCAGGGTCACCCACGCGCTCGAGCCGAGCCTCGGGGCCGGCCTCTCCCGGCGCCTTATCTGGGCGGCCGTGTCGAGCCCGTACTTCGCCACCGAGGCCCCGGCGAAGTAGCGGAAGAGCGTCATGAAGCCCGCGACGCCCACCCCTATGGCCAGGAGGGAGTAGTAGATCCCCGCCATCTGCCCCCCCGCTACGTACTCGGTGAGCAGGGTCCCTATCCCGAACACCTCGTATGTGTGAACCCCCACTGAGATCACCTCGCTCGCCATTATGTAGAAGAGCCCGTCGGCGAACGACGGGAACAGGTTCGCCGCTATCCTGGGTATGGAGTAGGGCACGTAGAGCTTCCTCATCTTACCGAGGAAGCCGAGCCCGTAGTTATCGGCCACCTCCTCCAAGTCGCGCGGGACCGTCTTGAATGCCTGGTAGATGCCCACCCAGATGTTCCACACGACGGCGTCGAACACCAGGAAGTCGGCGGCCATCTCCACGCCCAAGGGGCCCCCTATCCTCTCGACGAATATTATGAGGACGAGGGGGAAGAACCCTATCACCGGGACGGACTCCAGCACGGCTACGGCCGGTATGTAAGCGGACTCGAACCCCCTGCTCCTCAGCGAGGCGTAGCCCAGGAGCCACCCGGTGACTATCGAGAGCCCCATCATCGCCAGGACGCGCGCGAAAGTGGCGAGGGCGGCCGCCGCTATTATCAGTCCCCCGTACATCCTACTCACCTATCGAGAGCATGGAGTACAGCTCGCTCACGTACTCGCTGAAGATCGGGTTGTACTGGTTCCTGGGCCTCTCGAGCTCGATCCTCAGCTCCCCGACGATCCTCGCGGGGGACCCCCTCATGGCGTACACCCGGTCGGACAGCTCCACGACCTCGTTCAGGTTGTGGGACACGAGCACCACCGACTCGAGCGTCGACCCCTCGCTGAAGAATATGTCGTATATCTCGCGCCTCAGCCTCTCAGCTGTCAGCTCGTCCAGGTGCACGAAGGGCTCGTCCATCAGGAGGACGTATGGATCGCCCGCGAGCGCCCTGGCGATGGCCACCCTCTGCCTCATGCCGCCGCTCATCTCCTTCGGATAGAAGCGCTCGAACCCGCTCAGCCCCACCACCTCGAGCGCCATCCTGGCCCTCTCCTCCATCTCCTCCTTGGACAGCCCCCTGCCCTGCAGGGCGAGCTTCACGTTATCCAGCGCGGTCATCCAGGGGAAGGTCGCTATCGATTGGTGCACCAGTGCTATTCTGGGGGTTGGCCTGGTCACCTCCTCGCCGTGCAGCAGGACGCGGCCCCTGGTGGGGCGAACGAACATGCCGAGGACCCTCAGCAGGGTCGACTTCCCGACGCCGGACGGCCCGATTATCGACACCAGCTCGTTCTTGTAGGTCTCAATGTTGATCCCGTCGAAGATGACGCGCTGGCCTACTGAGAAGGAGAGGTCCTGGCCCTGGAGCACTGGGGGCGGCGAGGAACCCACATCCGCGGCTGAGCCAGGAAGGGTAATTAATTATTACCGCGCGGATCCGCGCGCTTTATTATCCCACCCGCCATCGCGCCCCAGGATCCTCAGCACCGTCCTGTAGTTAATGTAGCGCGGAAGTGACCCGGACTCGAGCGCGGACAGGATCCCGTCGGGGTTCGCCATTGCCTCCCTGAAGGCCCTCCAAGTGAGCACCGATACAACGGTCAGGGAACCCGAGTCCACCAGAAGCACCCTGTACTTCCTGCAGAACCTGGCCGCGGGCTCCGGCGCGATCACCCTGCCGAGCCCCGTGGCCCTCACGTAGCGGCCGCCGGGCGCGGGGGCCCTGGCGCGCGAGAGGGCCAGCGCGTAGACGTAATCCCTCCTGCCCTCCGCGACGTTCCAGTACTTGTTGCCGCCGATCGCCCCCTCGATGTCCATCCAGTCGCCCTCGCCCACCCTCCTCCTCAGGCTGGGCCCGCGCCTCACCGGGGAGGGTGGGGCGGGCGCGCTATAAAGACGTGAGCCGGAGCCACGTAGCTGGATCCCCCGGGCTCCCCGGGGACCCTGAGCGCGAACGCTATGGCGGAGAGCAGGAAGGGGAGCGGCCAGGCCGCCCAGAAGATGTTTATCGCGACGGCGTACTCGAGGGCACCGCGCGCCGACATCAGCCAGAGGGCGCCGAGGGCTATGGACACCGCGAGCGCCGCCGCGACGATGATATGGGGAATCACCGACCGCAGGGACCTCCTGCCCCTGCCCTTCGGCGTCACCTTGAACGGCACCCTCCTCCTGAGCAGGTACGAGATGAACGCCGCCGTTATCCCGGTGAACGCCAGGTACTCGAGGGACTGATGGAGGAAGAAGCCCTTCAGGCCGTAGTTCTTCCCGCGCATTATTAAGTAGAATGTGCCGATGGACAGGGCGAAGTACGGGAAGTACGCGAGCGCGTAGACCACGGGATCCACATTTATGAAGGGCTGCCTGAGCGAGAGGAAGATTATAGGTGCAATGATCTCGATCAGCGTCAGCGGGCCCTCCTTCAGCCAGTAGAAGGCCCCCGAGACGTAGTCGAAGAACGCCGTGAAGCCCAGGTCGGACCTCAGAATGTTGCCCATCAGCTGGAAGTATCCGAGCGCCCACCGGCTCTGCTGCTGGATGTACGCGGCGGCGTCCCGCGGGGGCTCCCCGTACCACACCAAGAAGTCATCGTAATATATGGACCTCCATCCGCGGGAGTGCAGTCTGACAGAGGTGGCCGCGTCCTCGGTTATGCTCGACTCGTCCATGAGGCCGACCTCGCGGAGCGCGGCGATCCTGAATATCGTGCCGGATCCCAGGGAGAAGGCGGAGGTTCCGCTCCTGCCCCTCATCATGATCCTCAGGAACGGCTCCTGCTGGTACTTGGAGCCCATCGCTATCGGCGACGCGATCTCCGTGTAGTTCTGGGGCACCTGGACAAACGCCACGGAGGGGTCCCTGAAGAAGGGCAGCGCGGCGTCGAAGAAGTTGGCCCTGGGCCTCTGATCCGCATCAAATATCGCCACCAAGTCGTACTTGTCCCCTAGACTCCTCAGCGCGTCGTTTATCGCGCCGGCCTTGAAGCCCCTCCGGTCCTCCCTGTGAAGGTATGCGATCCCCTTCGCCTCGCAGAACCTCCTGAGCTCCCCGGCCACCTCGGGGTTCGTGGAGTCGTCCAGGAGGAACACGTCCCCCCCGGTCCCGAGCGCGGACTTCACCGATATGAGGGTCCCCTCCACCAATGATGGATCCTCGTTGAAGGAGGTGACGAAGGCCGCCACCCTCAGCTCGGGGGCCGCGCCCACGTAGCTCCTCGCGTAGCCCCTGGCCCTGACGGCGGTCGATGCGAAGTTCACGAACGTGTAGGCGCCGAGCACGGTGGTGAGCCAGATTAGGTAGTTCAGCCAGGCCAGGGCGGGATTCGCCAGCGTGAGCCAAGCCAGGACGGCTGACGCTGCGAACGGCGACGCGAAGAACGCCAGGTTGAGCGCCCTCATGGCGCGCGCCTCGGGGGATCCTGGAGCTGACTATGGAGAAAGATGCGGATCCGATCGCCTGCGCCCCGGATATCGTGAAGTCCGCCAAGCCGTCGAGCGCGTCGCAGCGGTCACCGATGGGCTCGCACAGCAGCACCGCGATCATCGAGGGGTTCGAGGAGCGCAGGTGGGCCAGGAACTCCCTCCAGAACTCCCTCGAGAGCAGGGATTGATCGCAGCAGGTGGATACCGGCTCCAGGGAGTTGGTGGAGCTCACGATGAGCAATGATGGGATGCCAGATCCCCTGCCGGAGCTGTCCAGCGCATCCTGGGCCAGCCTCCTGGCCATCTTGACAGCATCCTCGATGCCCTTCAGCCTGAGCCTGTCCGAGGAGTAGGCCGGCATGAGCGTGAGCTTCCTGAGGCCGGGGATCGAGATCTTCCCCTCCGGATCCAGCGCGAACGCCTGTGCCTCGCCGCCGTGTTCGTCCCGCACGATATCGATCAGGCGCTTGGCCAGCGCCGCGAACTGGGAGGACTGGAGCTTCACGAGCGCCGAGGAGAGCGTCAGGACGACCCTCTTGAGGGGATCGTCGGGGCCGGGCGTGTACACGTAGGAGCCCCTCTCGCGGGCGGCTCCAGAAGCCCGGACCAGCTCCCTGAGCTGATCATCCGGCATGGGGAGGCGGATCTCCCTCCACTGCATATACCTGAGGATTGCGTTCCCCACCTCCATCACCTGCGTTGGTACGTGCAACATCTCGATGCTCTCCGGGAGGCGGCGCAGCTCCTGGAGGAACGGCACCAGTGCTCCTATGCGGGCCCCGGTATCTTTCATGACCTCGTTCACCGAGTCGTGCGCGGACTTCAGGCTCTCCATGTCGACCTCCACCTTGTTGGCTATGACGATCCCGAAGTACGATACTCCGTGGTCCCTGAGGGATGCTGCGTATCTCAGGGTGGCCCTGAGGCTGACCTCGCCGGGCTCCATCACGAGGGCCGCGGTCCTCGGATGCCCGGGCATCAGCTCCGAGAACGCGCTGAGCTCCCAGCCGCTCACGGGCTCGAGGGGCGTGGCCGCGGCGGCGTTGTCCGCCACGAAGAAATCGTATCTGCCGGCCCTAATCAGATCGGAGTAGGCCACGGTGAGTCCGTCGCGCAGGTTCCGCACGTCCTCCCGCTCGACCTCCACGGGCACGCCGTCGCTGAACAGCTTGAGCACGTCCAGGACGCCGCGGCCCACCTGCAGGGAGGCGAGGGCCCCGCGGGGATCGGATCCCTCCTTGACTAACTGTATGAGGCCGTTTCCCCTCAGGCCGGCGAGCTCGGATACGGTCCCCACGAGGTCCCTGTCTATCAGCAGGACCCTCATCCCCCTCAGGGCCAGGTACTTCGCGAGGGAGGCGGCGATCGTGGAGCCGCCTACCCCGCCCTTCGCCTTCAGCACCGCTATCCTCAACGGCTTTATTTCATCGACGGGTTATTTATTTGCATTTAATGCGCTGTCGACCCGGGGGCATCGTGAGTTATCGGGCGGCGCTCGGGCATCCAGCTCGACTTATCTCGCCCCCCGCCGATCCCCCCGCGTTGAGGATAGCGTCGTGGAACGTCAACGGGCTGAGGAGCGCGATGGGGAAGGGCCTGATGGAGTTCCTGTCCAGGGGATACGAGGTGGTCCTCCTGCAGGAGGTGAGGTCGGACTCCGTGCCGCTCGAGATCTACCCGGGATCGGGGTACCTGGCCTACCTGAACCCCTCGAGGAGGAGGGGCTACGCGGGCACGATGACGCTCTCGAGGGTGGAGCCCATCTCTGTGTCCCGCGGCATCGGGGACCCGAGGTTCGACGACGAGGGGCGCGTGATAACGATAGAGCTGGAGGAGTTCTACGTGGTCAACGTTTACTTCCCGAACTCCCAGCAGGGGCTCACCAGGCTCGACTACAAGCTCGAGTTCGACCGGGCCTTCGAGGGATTCGCGCAGGGGCTCAGGAGGAGGAAGCCGCTCGTGATAGGCGGGGACTTCAACGTGGCGCACACGGAGCTGGACATAGCGCGGCCGGAGGACAACGCGAACAGCGCGGGATTCACGCAGCAGGAGAGGGACTGGATGACGCACTTTCTCGGGCTCGGCTACGTGGACACCTTCAGGATGTTCGTCAGGGACGGGGGGCACTACTCCTGGTGGTCCTACAGGTCCCGCGCGCGCGAGAGGAACGTCGGCTGGAGGATCGACTACATACTGGTTTCGGAGGAGCTCAGGCACAGGGTGAGGGGGGCAGGAATACTCTACGACGTGATGGGGTCCGACCACGCGCCGGTCTGGGCGGAGATAGTCCGATGGCCATCGCGCCAGGGCGCGGCGCCAGGAGAGCTCGCCGGCCCAGCGGGTCCTTATCACGAGGGAGTTCTCGCCGGGCGCCCACCGCTCCACCCTGCCCACGATCGATGCGCCCACCCCGTGGAGCTCGGCCGCGCGCAGCGCCTCCTCGGCGCACTCGCGCGTCGTCAGGATCTCGAAGCCGATCCCCATGTTGAAGGACTCGTACATCTCCGCCCATCCGATGCGGCCCTCCTCCCTTATCAGCCCGAAGATGGGATCCGGCTCCGGGAGCCCGTCCAGGACGTAGCGCACCCCCGAGCCCAGCCTCAGGATCTTCGTGTGCCCCCCGCCCGTCACGTGCGCCATCGCCATCGGGCTCCCCGCGCAGCGCCTGAGGGACTCCAGAGCCACGGGCGCGAATATGCGCGTGGGCGACGAGAGCGCCTCGCCCACGGTCATCCCCAGAACATCGGGCGAGTCCTCCAGGCGGAACCTCCCGTCCCCGCGCGCCTCCGGCGAGTAGGCCTCCGGGTACCTCGCCCTGTACTCCGGCGAAAGCAGGACGTGCCTGGCGAGCGTCAGCCCGTTGCACATGATCCCGCTGTTCTCCCTGGGCTCCCACCTGGACCTGCCGCCGCTCCTGAGCCCGACGATGACCATCCCGGCCTCGACCGCGGAGGCGCGCCGGGCCTCCTCCAGCCCCACCGAGGACAGGACCGCGCCGGCGACGTCCAGCGTGCCCACCTGATCGGGCGACTGCGCGGTCTCGCCGCCCGCCAGGGCGGGCCCCCCTCCCAGGCCGGACATCGCCTCGCCGAGCGAGGACAGCGAGGACCCGAGCCCCGACGCTATGGCCGGGAGGAGGTCCTCGCCTCTTATCCTCAGGCTATTGTAGACCACGTAGTCGGCGAAGAGCAGCGGGCGGGCCCCCACCGCGGCCGCGTCGTCCACGTTCATGGCGAGGACGTCCTGCACGAGCCCCGAGAACCAGGACGGGTCCCCGGTCTCCCTGTAGTGGAGGTACGCGATTATGGGCTTCGATCCAGCCCCGTCCACGTGGAGCACGAGCCCCCTCCCGGCGACCTCCGGGTCCTCCAGGACGTCGGAGAACCCCCTGACGGCGGGCCTCACCATCGATGAGAGCGCCTCCACCCCCTCCTTCCTCGGGTCCACCCCCAGCCCCCTGTAAGAGGAGGACACGCGGATCCGGGGGCGCCGCGATCTAAATCCGTTGCTGCGCCGCGGGGCGGGCCCGAGGAGAACTCTACCCCCCTCCCCTAGAAGGGACGGGCTTGTCGTTTTATCATCGATCGTGCAAATTTTAAATTTGCATGTGAGAAATGCATTTTAGACGTCCCGCGGCACCGATGAAACATGGGGCCCCTCGTGGGCGTCATCATGGGGAGCAGGAGCGACTGGGAGGTGATGAGGGAGGCGGTGGAGGTCCTGAGGCAGCTCGAGATACCGCACGAGGTCAGGGTGGTATCGGCGCACAGGACCCCGGAGCTGATGTTCGAGTACGCGAGGAGCGCCGCCGGGAGGGGCCTCGAGGTCATAATTGCGGGCGCCGGGGGCGCCGCGCACCTGCCCGGGATGACCGCGTCGCTGACCCCCCTCCCCGTGATAGGGGTGCCGATACCCACGAGGAACTTGGGAGGACTCGACTCCCTCCTCTCCATAGTCCAGATGCCGTACGGGGTCCCCGTGGCCACCGTGGCGGTCGGGGGGGCCAGGAACGCCGCGCTGCTCGCCGCCAGGATACTCGGGTTGAAGCACCCCGAGATTAGGGATAGGGTCGTCGCGCTCATGGAGTCCATGAGGGATGAGGTGCTGGGGGCGTCGCTGGATGGCGCGCGAGCGGGGGCCGCGCGTGGGGATACTCGGCGGCGGCCAGCTGGGCTGGATGATGATCCTGGAGGGCAGGAGGCTCGGGATATCCTTCGGGGTCCTGGACCCGGACGCGGGCGCCCCCGCCGCCAGGATTGCCGACAGGGCGTTCAGGCCTGGCGAGGGCGCCGAGCTGGCCTCCTGGAGCGACGTGGTGACCTACGAGTTCGAGAACGCGGAGGCGGAGGCGGCGGAGATCGCGGAGGCGGCCGGGAAGCTCAGGCCGGGGTTGCGCCCGCTTCTCGCCAAGCGGAACAGGCTCCTGGAGAAGCGGCTGTTCGTCGAGCTGGGGATCCCGACGGCCGATTTCAGGCCCGCCGGCTCGCCCCGGGAGGTGGAGGAGTTCCTCTCGAGCGCGGGGTCCGCGGTCGTCAAGGCCCTGGGCGGGGGGTACGACGGGAAGGGCGTGCGCTTCCTGAGGAATCCCGGGGACGCCGCGTCCATCCCCTGGAGCTACCCCGTGCTCGTGGAGGAGATGGTGGACATCCGGGAGGAGATCTCAGTCATAGTTGCGCGCTCGAAGTCGGGCGAGGAGGTGGTCTACCCGGCGGCCGAGAACCACAACGCGGGCGGGATCCTCCTGTACAGCATTGCGCCCGCGCGGGACGCGGAGGCCGTCGAGGCCGCGTCCAGGGCGGCGGTCCGCCTGGCCAGGTCCATGGACTACGTCGGCGTGCTTGCGGTCGAGTTCCTCGTGTCGGCCGACGGAAGGGTCCTCGCCAACGAGTTCGCCCCCAGGGTGCACAACACGGGGCACTGGTCCCTCTGCGGGGCGGCCACGAGCCAGTTCGAGAATCACCTGCGCGCCATACTGGACATGCCGCTCGGATCGACCGAGATCCTCCGCCCGACGGGGATCGTGAACGTCCTGGGGATATCGAGGGATGAGCTGCCGGTGCGGGACATATTATCGGTGCCCGGCGCGAGGCTCTGGTGGTACGGGAAGGCCGAGGCGAGGCCCGGGAGGAAGATGGGGCACGCGTGCGTGGTGGCCGGATCGGATGAGGAGCTCAGGAGGAGGTTGAGGGAGCTGATGGCGGCCATCTACGGGGATTTCCCGCCCTCGGCCGCGGCGTCCGTCGGCGCCGGAGCCCTCGAGAGCGAGATCAGCCACCTGAGCAGGAGCGCCGACGCGTAGACCGAGTACGCCCAGAGCGGCAGGATGGCGGCCGCGACCGCGGTGCCGACCGCGATCACGATCCTCGAGGGAAGCGAGTACCCCGAGGAGGCCAGGAGCGCGGATATGCGGATCGATGAGACCCAGAAGATCGTGAGCGGGAACAGGTAGGCCCAGACGCTCATCGGGGGCCGGCCGCGGAGGGATGCTGCGCTCACGGCGGCCATCACGAGCAAGTTCCAGAGCTCGAACCCCCATAGCGCGATCGCTATCGTGAGCGCGAGTTTTCCCTGGATGAAGCCGATCGATGACAGGAACAGTATGTTGATGACCAGTATGCTGGACACCCCGACCGGGAATATCGCCACCGGTAGGTGCTCAGGGCCCTTGACCTCCCTGACGTGCGCGGCGAGCCCCAGGGATCCTATGAATATGAATAGCATGAAGCTCACCCCGAGGCCGCCCGCGACCAGGAAGTCCACGAGGGGGGCCAGGCCCGGGGCGATCTGAACCAGCGAGGGGGCCAGCAGCACCCCGGTGGACACCGATATGGGGGGTATCACAAGCGCGTACGTCAGCTCACTCCCGGAGATCTCCCCCTTCGTGTAGAGGAGATAGCCCTCCAGCACGCTGAGGGACATGGATGCGGCGAGCGCGGCGAAGTAATCCGCGGACAGGAGCTCGGCGAACGCGGCGCGCGGTGCCCCCAGGTAGAGCTGGAGCGCGGTTCCCAGCGCGATCATCTCCAGCGGCATCACGGCGGTGAAGCTCACGCGGTTCAGGTCGCGCGAATCGCTCCCGATGAGATGGGGGAACGCCAGCCCCCTCGCTGCCCAGAGGACCGAGATCGCGGCGAAGGACGCGGCGCCGATTATGAGGAACGCAAGTCCCACCCAGCGCAGGATGGGCAGGCGATAGAGCGCGGACATCCAGTAGATCGCGACCGACGTGGCGGTCGTGCCCAGCGCGACGGAGAACCACTCGGATGAGAACGCCGAGAGGAGCCTCGGTGGCACGCGGTCCACCCCCGGTGAGATATTTTATATCTTTCTCACCATTTGCGGCCCGGTATGCTAAATATTGTCATGAAATCATTCATATTGCGGTAGAGAGGCGTGCGCCCCGAACTCGCGCGGACCTGGAAGCCGCCTCGACGAACGCCCTGAAGATCGCGATCCCGCCGGCTTCCCCCATCGCGAGGGGCACCTGCCACCGGTGGACCGCCCTCTCGGGGTGCGGCATGATCCCCATGACGTTGCCCTCCGGCGAGCACAGGCCGGCTATGTCCGCCGCGGACCCGTTAGGGTTGAACGGGTACTCGCCGCCGGCGGGGGAGCCATCGGGCCTAGCGTACTTGTACGCTATCAGACCCATGGACTCCAGCTCCTCGGCGCAGCCGGGGTCCGACAGCACCACCCTGCCCTCGCCGTGCGCCACGGGCAGAGGCTGGACGTCGGGGCCCGCCGCGAGGGGGCACCGGCCGGTCCTCCTGACGCGCACCCAGCGGGACTCGAAGCGGGCCGAGGAATTGGGGGCCAGCGCCGCCCCGCACCGCCTGATGCCCGGGAGGATCCCCAGCTCGACCAGCACCTGGAAGCCGTTGCAGATCCCCATCACGGGCCGGCCGCGCGATACGTGCTCCTCCAGTGCCCCGCGGAGGGACGTCTTGAGCTTCGCCGCCAGTATGGCGCCCGCCCTCACCCTGTCGCCGTAGGAGAATCCGCCCGGTATCACGAGCCCGGCGAAGCGCGAGAGATCCGACCTCCCGGACTCCAGGTCCGATATGCTGACCGTGACCGCGTCGCCCCCCGCCTCCCTCAGCGCGCCCTCCGTCTCACGGTCGCAGTTCGTGCCGGGGGCCCTCAGCACGGCGATCCTCGCCACGGCCCGCGCCTCCATGCCGACTCCAGGTCCTCGAGGCCCAGCTCCAAGGCCCCGCGGCGCCCCCTGAGGACCAGCTCCCCCTCGCCCGTCACTGTGCCCACCCTCGCGAACGCGCAGCCTATGGATGCCATCAGGCGCTCCAGGTCGCGCTCGCTTCCCCTGCGGGCCTCGACCAAGAACCTCCCGTTGCTCTCGGAGAACATCAGGTGGCGGTCCGCCAGCGCGCCCTCCGAGGGGATCCTGGTGAGGTCCAGGTCCATCCCCAGGCGGCCCGAGATCGCCATCTCCGCGGCGGCGACGGCGAGGCCGCCCTCCGACGCGTCGTGGGCCGCGGCCAGCAGGCCCTCGTCCGCCGCGCGGATCACGCACTCCAGGGCGCGCTTGGACTCGCCCGGCCTGACCCTCGGCACGACGCCGCCGCGGACCCCCAGGAGCTCGAAGTACTCGGATCCCCCCATCTCCGCCCTGGTGACGCCCAGCGCGTACACGGGATCGCCCGGCGCCTTCAGGGACGATGTGAGGGCGCGCCTCACGTCCGGGATCACGCCCACCGCGGTTATCACGAGCGTGGGGAGCACGGGCCCGAGCGCCGACTCGTTGTACAGGCTGTCCTTCCCGGACACGAACGGCGCCCCGAAGGCCGAGGCGAAGTCGCGGCAGGCCCTCAGGGCCTCCAGCAGCGACCACATGGACTCCGGCCTCTCCGGGCTCCCCCAGGAGAAGTTGTCGAGCAGGGACCACCTCCTCCCGCCGACGGCTGCGTTGTTGCGCAGCGCCTCGTCTATGCTGGAGGCGGCCATCCAGTAGGGACTTATCCTGGAGTACCTGGGCTTCAGCCCCACCGATATCACCACCCCCTCCCATCCGTCGCCGAGCGGCTTCAGGACGGCGGCGTCGTTGTGGCCGCCGGCCGGCTCCTCCAGCGGGTAGACGGCGGTCCTCCCCCCGACGCCCGTGTCGTAGGTCCTTATCACGCCATCCCTGCTCGAGATGTTGGGCGAGGCCAGCAGGCGCAGCAGCGCCTCGCCGAGGTCCGGCGGGTCCTCGAGCTGCGGGTCCTCCTCCGCCGGGAGCGCCGGCGGGGACGCGACCCTGGTGACCCTCGGGGGATTGAATAGGAACCCCATGTCCAGGTCCGCGACGACCTCGCCGCGGAAGCGCGCGACGAATCTACCCGATCCCGTGAGCCTGCCCACAACGGCGGCCTCCAGGCCCTCGGCCCCTGCGATCCTGAGGAGGCGGCCCACGCCGCCCGGGCGCGCGGAGAGGAGCATGCGCTCCTGCGACTCCGAGACGAGGATCTCCCAGGGCTCCATCTCCTCCCTGAGGGGCACGGAGTCCAGGGACAGCTCGCAGCCGGCGCGCGCCTCGCGCGCCATCTCCGCGGCGGCGACCGCCAGGCCCCCTCCCCCGAGGTCGGTCACGCCGGAGGCCGCGCGGGCGCCCCTGGCCGCGGAGATGAACCTGATTAGCCCCTCCTCCACCAGCGGATCCGGTATCTGGACCGCCGGCCTGAGCGCCACCAGGTCCTCGGGGAGGGCCGAGGAGGCGAACGTCGCGCCGGCTATGCCGTCCCGCCCCGTGCGGTTGCCCACCAGGACGAGGACGTCGCCCGGGCGCGGGTCCTTCGAGTACCCCCCAGGGGGCACGATGCCCACGCACCCGGCGAACACTAGGGGGTTCCCGACGTACCCCTCGTCGAACGCGACGGCGCCCGCCAGGGTCGGCACCCCGACGTTGTTCCCGTAGTACCCTACGCCGGAGATCACGCCCTCCATCACGCGGCGCGGGCTGAGGGCGCCGCGGAGCCCCGGCGAGCCGGGAGGACCGAAGCAGAGCACGTCGATCAGCGCTATGGGATCCGCCCAGACGGCCAGCACGTCCCTAATCACGCCCCCGACGCCCGTGGCCGCGCCGCCGAATGGCTCCACGGCCGACGGGTGGTTGTGGGTCTCGACCTTAACGGCTATCCCGTAGCCGCGCGCCAGCTCGACGATCCCGGCGTTGTCCCTCAGCGACGAGATCACCCAGGGGGCCGCGGAGACGGACCCTATGAACGTGGAGAGCGGGTCGTCCGCCAGCACCTCGCCGCGCGGATCCACGATCCTGCCCCTGAACGTCCTGTGCCTGCAGTGCTCCGACCAGAGCTGAGCTATCACCCTGATCTCGGCGTAGGTGGGGGGGCGGCCGAGCGCGGCGAAGTGCTCCTCCACCGCCCTCGCGTCCTCCGGGCTCATCCCGGCGGCGACCGCGGCCTCCGCGACGGATCCCGTCGCCCGATCACCTCCACGCGGCAGGAATCCCTGACGGGGTTGGCGAGGAGCTCCCTGCACATGCCCTCCGCCATGGACACGGCCTCCTCCGCGCCGGGCGCATCCACCGATATCTCGTAGATCCTCCCGGCCCTCGCCGAGCGCACAGGGAATCCCAGCCCGGAGAGCGCCTCCGAGACCGTGCGGCCCTCCGGGTCCACGAGCCCCTCCCTCAGCCAGACCTCAATTCTCACCGTGTAGCGCGCCATAGGATATCGACCCCTCCGCCGCTGAGGCTATGGAGGCGGCCCTGGCCCTGGCCGCGCGCAGGGAGCGGGAGCACGCGGCGGCCAGCCCCATCCTCCTCCCGGGATAGGCGGTCGGCTTCCCGAAGAACCACACGTCGCCCATCCAGCCCCTCCTCCTGATCAGCGAGTGCGCGGCGTTGGGGCTCCAGGAGGTCACCGGCGCGCCCGGCGCGACGTCGTCCGGCGCGAGCACTACGCGGGCCGCGCAGAAGGAGCCGGGGTGCGCCGCGCGGGGGGCCGGCACCACGAGGCCCATGGTGGCCTTGAGGTGGAGCGAGCCCTCGTCCTCCGCGAGCGCCCACCTGGTGACCATGCCGGTGTCATGGGGCCTGTTGGCGAACTCGCTCGTGTAGACCCTCCCGCCCACCACGAACTGCTCGACCGCGTAGAGCCCCAGGCCCCCCAGGGCGTTCGCCACCCTCGCGGCGTGCTCGGCGCCCTCCCGCTCCAGCTCCGCGGGCACGCCGGAGGGGAACCAGCTCTCGACGTAGACGGCCCCGGGCCTGCTGTGCCCGACCGCGAGAACCGTCGTCCTGATCCTCCCGTCCTCGTCGAAGTGCCTCAGCACCAGCTGGGTGAGCTCGACGCCCTCCGTCCTCAGCTCGGGGAGGTACCTCTCCACTATCACCTCATCCCCCCTGCCCCTGGCGTGCCTCATCGCGTGCTCGTACGCGGCATCGAGTCCCCCCTCGCCCTCCACGATCGAGGTGCCGTGCCCACTCGACGTCATGACTGGCTTCACTATTATGGGGAACCCGAGCTCCCCAGCGGCCGCGCGCAGCTCCTCCAGCGACCCGGCGTACCTCCACTCGACCGCGGGCACGCCCAGCCTCTCGATCAGGAGCTTGCTGGCCAGCCTGTCCATGCCCACTAGGGGGCCGTACGGGGTCGAGACCACGTTGTAGCCCCTCCTGGTCGCCATCTCGAATACGCGGGCCGTGTCCACCGCTTCCACCTCCAGGAACACCGCGTGCCTGACCGAGCGGGGATCGCGCACGAATCCGGAGATCGCTGACTCCAAGGCGTCCCCGTCCCTCATGTCCACGACCGCGCTCAGGTCCGCGCTGTCCTGGGCGGGGAAACCCTGATACCTGTCGATGGCCGCCGTGACTATGCCGGCGCTCCTCCCTCCCAGCGACCTCTTGGCGGCGGTGAGCACCAAGTCCCCCAGCTCCCCCCCGCCGACGCTCACGTAGACGAACGGGTCCCCCGGGTCCAGGCGGTCGAGCGGCTCCAGGCGGGATTCCAGCTCCCTGGCGTAGGACACGGCCTCCTCGATCGCGGACTCCCTGGGCTCGATGCCCCTCATCACGGGCGGTCACCTCCCTCACGAGGTCCTCGGCGGGGTCCACGAGCCCCCGGCCCGGAGCCCAGTCGAGCCTCCTCCCGAGGATCCCCCTCTCCATCCTGTAGCGGTAGAGCGCCCTCGCCCTCTGCGCGGACCTCACCGCCCTGGATATCATCCCCGCGGATCCTATGTCTCCCCTGTGGATCAAGCGCCACCCATCGGCGAGCCTCACCGCGCCGGCGCAGGCGTTGGCGCGCGCCGAGGCCCCGGGCGGATCGGCCCCGGTGGCCAGCACCTCGGCCGCCCTCGATCCCCGGGTCACGATCGATCCGCCCTCCTCGTGCACGGATCCCCAGTAGATCCTGCAGCCGCGCCCGGAGATGGCCTCCAGGTCCGCGGAGACCGGGTGGCCCGCCGCCAGATCGCGATATTCCGGATATCCCCGGGGGGCAAGCGCCACCACGACGGTCGCCTCCTCCGAGAAGTCCATCCTGAGGCCCTCGAGCCTCCCCTCGACGGTCGCCTCCAGGACCTCCACGAGGTCCGCCCTGAGGGACGCCAGGGCGTTCAAGCCCTCGGGGTCCCCGAGCCTCGAGTACATCTCTATCAGCGTGGGCCCCTCTATCTCCGTGAGCATCATCTGGCCGGCGACGAAGCCGACGTACCTGAGGCCCGTCTCCGATTCGATGGCCCTCACCATTGACGACACTATCTCGACGCTCCTCCTGTACTCCTCCTCGGTGAGGAAGGGCAGGAGATGCCCCGAGGAGTAGCTGCCCATTCCCCCGGTCTCCGGGCCCATCCCCAGCTCGAACGCGTGCTTGTTGTCCTGGACGGGCGGGAAGCAGCGCAGGGAGCGCCCGTCCGACAGGCACTGGACGGTGTACTCGGGTCCCCACACCTTCTCCTCTATCAGTATCCTATCCTCCAGGTCCCCGTAGCCGGCCACGTATCTGTCGAGCCACTCCGCGTGCCTGAGCTTGAACGCGGCCTTCTCCCCGTGCAGGTAGGCCTGCCTGTCCTCGATCACCTTGACGCCCTTTCCCCCGGCCTGCCTCGCCGGCTTGAGCACCACGTTCTGGGTCCACGCGAGCGCGTCCGGCTGCGCCTCTATGTCGGCCACCGCCTCCGCGTAGCTCCTGTACGCCCTGAAGAGCAGCCTGCCGGGTATCCCGTGAGACCACTGGATCCTGCGCATGGTGGCCTTGGACATCTCGAGCGCCGCCAGGTTCCTCCTGGCGCCCACGACCGCGACGCCCAGTCCCTCCAGGGAGTCCGCGACCCCCCTGAAGAGGGGCTCCTCCGGCCCCACGACCGCCAGCTCCACCCTCCAGGCCCTCGCCAGCCGCGCGACCGCCTCGGGGTCCGAGGCGTCCGCAATCGCGTACTCGCCGCCGGTCCGCTCCACCGCCGCCCTTATCCCCGGGTTCCGATTCTCCGAGATCCAGAAGATCCGCACGTCCCTGGAGCTGGAGGCCAGGGCCTCCGCCAGGGCGGCCTCCCTAGATCCCCCGCCCAACCCCAGCACCCTGATCACGCGGATCCCCTCCAGCACCTCATGCAGAAGCCATCCGCCCCGAGCGCGGCGCGGAGCCCCTCGAGGCTAAGGAAGCGCACGCTGTCCGCGCCGACCACCGCGGCTATCTGCTCCTCCGACAGGTCCGAGGATATCAGCTCGTCCCTCGGGGGCAGGCGGCGGAGCGGGCAGCCGCCCGCCAGCGGCGGGCTGCCCACCCTCACGTGGACGATCCTGGCCCCCTTCCTCCTGAGGTTCCAGACCACGTTCCTGAGCGTCGTCCCCCTGACCACGCTGTCGTCGACGAGGACCACGTCCCTCCCGTCGACCGCGGATTCTATCACGTTGAGCTTCAGCTGGACCCCGGCCACCCTCTCGAGCGCCGTCCGGAGCCCCGCCGTCCTCAGCCTGCCGACGCTGGAGACGAAGCCCAGCGCCAGGGGTATCCCGGACCTCCTCGAGTAACCGATCGCCACCGGGAGGGAAGTCTCGGGCACGCCTATGACGACGTCCGCATCGGCTGGCGCCTCCTCGGCCAGCAGCTCGCCGATCCTCTCCCTGACCGCGTAGACGCTCACGCCGTCGATCACGGAGTCGTGCCTGGCGTTGTACACGTACTCGAAGGAGCAGCGCGAGCCCTCGCGGGGATCGGCGCTCGCCCTCGAGACCTCCAGCGGATCCATGACGATCACCTCCCCGGGGCGGAGGGGACCCGCGTGCTCGAATCCCATGACCTCGAGCGCCGCCGACTCCGAGGCGACAGCGCCCATGTCGAATCCCATGGATCCGACCTCGAGCGGCAGGGATCCGCCCGGGTCCCTCCCAGCGGCCAGGGTCCCGCCCCGGGAGAGGGCGACGAACGCGTAGTGGCCGCCCGCGCCGCCGACGACGTCGGCGAGGGCCGGCGCGGGATCGCTGGACGAGAGCGCCGCGACGACCTCGTCGGCGAACCTCCTCCATCCAATCTCGGGCGCGCCGTCGCCGGCCAGGACCACCTCGCCGACCTCGAACCAGGAGTCATCGCCCGACGCGACCGCGCCGACGCCCACGTAGCCCGGGGGACCCTCCTCGAGGTCCTCCGGGTCCCTCGCCTCGGCGCGGGCAACCGTGAAGCCGTCGAACACGGCGATCGCCGCCCCCTGGGAGCCGCGGTTGCGCAGCGCCATCAGACCGTAGCGGAGGAACGGCGACACCCTCCACAGCTCCCTCCCTTGGCCGAACGTGCAGACACCTAGGATCCCGCCCAAGAGCCCATCGCCTCCGTTATCCTCCCCCTCAAGTGGGGGGCCCTGAGGGCGGCCTCCGCCAGCGCGGAGGCGCGCCTGGTGGGGTAGTGCCCGGTGACGCACGCGACGCAGGAGTCGCGCCCCACTACCTCCAGGAAGTCGTCCAGGTCCTGGTAGTTGACGCTGTCGGCCCCTATCCTGCGCGCCACCTCCTCGGGGCCGCGGTTGAACCCGATCAGCTCGCCGTACGTCGCCATGTCTATGCCGTAGAAGCAGGGATGCGAGATCTTGGGGAAGGTCGAGAACACGTGGACCTCCGCGGCCCCGGCCGACCTCAGCGAGGACACGAGGTGCCTGAGGGTGTCGCCCCTGACCACGCTGTCGTCGATCAGGGCTACCCTCCTGCCGGCGGCCCTCCTGGACACGTTGTACTTCCTCGCTATGAGCTCGGGCCTCTCGTCATCCCTGGACATGAACGCCCTGGCCCTGACGAACCTGTGCTTGAAGACGAGCGGCTCCAGGGGCTTCCCCGAGACCTCGTGGAACCCGTACGCCGCGTCGGCTGCCGTCTCCGGCACGGGGGACACGACGTCCACGCGCGCCACCACCTCGGGATAGCGGCGCGCGAGCCTCCTCCCCAGCTCCCTCCTGACCTCGTAGACGTACCTGTCGCCCAGGATCGAGTCCGGCCTGGCGAAGTACGCGTACTCGAATGAGCAGAGGTGCTCCGGGGCGGCGGGCGCGTACCTCGAGCGGGAGATCGCCCCGTCCCTCACCACAATCAGCTCCCCGGGGGCTAGGGGCCCCACCGGCTCGGCGCCTATCATGTCGAGCGCGACGGTCTCGGACGCGAACACGAAGCCGGACCCGATGCGGCCCGCGAAGAGCGGCTTTATCCCGTTCGGATCCCTGGCGGCGAAGAGGGTCCCATCGTCGATCAGCCCGACGATCGAGTAGGCTCCGTCGACGGCCCCGGACGCGCGCGCCAGCGCGCCCTCGAGGCCTCCCGCGCCCAGGCCCCGCAGGATCTCGAGCGCGAGCACCTCGGCGTCAGATCCGGTCCCCAGGCGCGCCCCCGAGGCCTCCAGCTCCCTCCTGAGCTCCAGCGCGTTGGCGAGGTTGCCGTTGTAGGCGATCGCGAGCCTCCTGCCGTGGCCCTCCACCAGCACCGGCTGGGCGTCCGCCAGCAGCTCGGACGCCGAGCTGCCCCCGGAGGTCGCGTACCTGACGTGGCCTATGCCCAGCTCACCGTCCATCGCGCCCGGATCGGGCCGCCGCGAGTCGGGGAGCGGCCCCAGGTCGACCGCCCTCAGGATCTCGCCCCCGCGGAGCACGGCGAACCCGTGGGACTGCTGTCCCCGGTGGTTGAGGCTCAGGAGCGACCAGTAGAGGTCGCTGATGACTCCGCCCCCGCGCCTATATATTCCCACCACTCCGCAGCTCTCCCTTGGCAGCCTCCATCACCTCGTCAAGCCCCAGGAGCCCCAGGTCCTCCGGGCGCGCGGCGCCGGCCATGACCCTGTACGCACCCATCGCCCTCCTGGCCACCTGGTCCACCACGACTCCGGGGAGCCCGCACCTCACGCAGCCGACCTCCCTGAGGTAGGCCCTCAGGAACTCCTTGTCCAGGCAGTGATCCTCCTGCCGCTTCCCGGGCTCGTAGTACTCGGACGGCCATATGCGCGCCGAATCGTGCGTGGGCGGCTCGTCTATCTGGATCAGCCCGTCCCGCGTCCTGCCGAACTCGAACTTCGCGTCCGCGAGTATCAGCCCCCTCGAGGACGCCACGCGGCGGTAGAAATCGTAGAGCCTGAGGCTCGCCTCCTCCAGCTCCCTCCACTCATCCCATGTCAGGAGCCCGGACGATACTGCGTCCCGGGCGCTTATCTCCTCGTCGTGCCCGGCCTGGCTCTTGGTCGTGGGAGTCAGCACGGGCTCCGGCAGCTCGTCGGCCATCCTCAGGCCGGGCGGCAGCTCGACGCCCGAGATGGTCGTCCTCCCCCTCGAGTAGGCGCGCCACGCGGAGCCGTAGAGGTAGCCCCTGACTATGAACTCCAAGTCTATCCTCGATGCCTTCACGACCTCCACGGAGCGCTCGTCGACCCTCCTCAGCAGGTGGTTCGGGTACACGCCCCTGCTCATGCCCAGCAGGAGGACCGACATCTCGCTGAGCGCGACGCCCTTCCCGGGTATGGGATCCGGCAGGACCTCGTCGAACGCTGATATCCTGTCCGTGAAGACTATGAGCAGGCGGTCCCCCATGTCGTAGATGTCCTTCACCTTGCCCCTCCACGAGGGAGACCCCCTATCCACGCATTCGGACGCCAAATCGCTTTATTTAAAAATTTTTTATATGTGCGCGCAAAGTTGGCACGAGAATTTAAAGGGAATCGGCGCCGATTTCGGCGCGAGGGGCCGCGCTGATTTCGGCGGACGGCGGGACCAGCTGCGCGTCCCCGAGGTAGACCCTCACTGGGATGAACTTGTACCTCGGCGTCCTGGAACACTCCGAGAGCTCCGGCGGCACCAGGTCATTGTAGCGGGCCCTCCTGTTGCTCAGATGATATCCGATGAACCCCCTGGGAATCACCGCGCTCCCCCTGGCCGGCGCCTCCAAGCACCCCGCGTCGCTGCAGACCCTGACCCTGAGGCCCTCGATCCCGAGCTCCTCCAGGTCCGCGGGGTTCATGAGCACAGCGGGTCCCCCCGAGGCCCTCGCGAGCGACCTCACCCTCCAGGTGACCTCGCCCCCCAGGAAGTGATGGGGGCTCCGGAGGTCCACCAGCAGCCAGCTGCCGGGCGGCACGTCGACGGGGCCCGGATCTGTTGCCAGCGCGAACCTGGGGCGGATCGGCCCCTTCTGGGCCCACTGATCGAGGCCGGAGGCCAGCGCTCCGGGGTCCACGGAGCGGTACCCCGGGACGAGCTCTACTATCTCGCGGGTCACGTCCATCGCGGACGAGTAGCCCAGCTCGCGCCCTAGGATCCTCGCCAGCTCGGACGCTATCCTCCACTCCTGGAGCTGGGAGCCCGGGGGAGGCGCGGCCGGCCTCACCGGCCTCACCCTCCTCTCTCCGTTGGTCACGGTGCCCTCCCTCTCCGGCATCAGCGGCGTGGGGAGCAGGACGTCCGCCAGCTCCGTCGTCTCGTTGGGGTAGCTGCACATGCAGACGACGAACGAGTTCTCCAGCGCCCGCTCCACCGCCCGGGGGCTCGGCATGCTGTGCACAGGATTCATGTCGGTCATGAGGATGACCTCGGGGCTTCCCCCGAGAAGCGCGTCGGTGAACGTGATGCCGCCGCCCGGGATCGGGCCCCAGCGCCCCTCCGCCCTCGACCGCGAGGCATCGTCCCAGCAGCGCAGCCCCGGGCAGGCGCCCATGTCGCCCACGCCCTGGACGTTCACGAGCCCCCTCATGGTGAGGACCCTCGCGCCCTTCAGCAGGGCCAGGTCGTAGAGGGACCTCAGGGCCGCGCAGCCCCCGGGACCGTGCGCGAGGCCCATGCCGCTGGCGACGCCCATGCGCGCGGAGCCCGCGACGAGCTCAGCTGCCCGGCGCAGTTCCCCGGGGGATCCCATGAGCGCATCCGCGGCCCTCGTGAGGTCGTAACCCATGACCCACTCGCGGTACTCCCGGAATCCGTCCACGAGCTCGACGCCATCAGCGTAGGCGCGCGACTCGATGACCTCCCTGGCGATGTAGTTGAGGACCGCCACCTCTCCCCCCGGGCGCACGAGCAGGGAGAGGTCGGACGCGCGGGAGGTCTCCGCGGCGACCGATCCCATGTAGACGACCGCCGTCCCCCGGGCGCGGGCCCTGGAGATCCTGGAGTACATGGGGGGGTAGTCGACGGCCGGGTTCGTGCCGGCCAGGAGCAGGAGGTCCAGCCCCCCGATGTCGTCCAGGGTCCCGGTGGACGCGGGGACACCGTATATCTCCCTCAGCGCGTCCACGGTGGACGAGTGGCAGACCCTCGCGCTCGCGTTGTCCACGTTCGGCGTCCCCACGATGGCCAGGGCGGTCCTCACCAGGGCCAGGGCGTCCTCGTTGGTCACCCTCCCCGAGATCGCGAAGTGCACCCCCTCGGGATCGGATCCCGCCAGCTCGCGCGCCACGATCTCCAGAGCCTCCCTCCAGCCCACCGTCCTAGGACGGCCGCGCTTCCCGCCCCTGACGATCGGCGCCATGAGCCTCCCCCGGTACATGGCCTCGTGCACGGTGAGGCCCCTTATGCACGGCGACCCGCCGCTGACCGGGTCCGACGGATCGGGCCCCGTGGACGAAGCGCGCCCCCCGCGGACCTCGAAGCGCAGCCTGCAGGCCAGCCCACAGTATGGACATATTCCGAGGGAAGCCACGCGGGCATTCGCCTTGAAGATATTTATATCGTTGCGCCGCACGCATATGATAAATTTACACGAGTTATCCGCGGCGCCGGGGGCGCCCGGCGGAGTCCAGCGCCTCGTTGCACATGCCGTCCACGATCCTGATGAACGGGTCCTCCCTGGGCACGTTCACGAGCTCGACGCCCTCGAACCTCGAGGACAGCTCCCTCGCGCGGGAGAGCAGCCCCCTCATCCTGGGATCCCTGGCGCGCCATGACCCCGAGAGCTGGCTGATCACCAGCCTGCTGTCCGAGTGCAGGCGGATCCTCCGGATGCCGAGCCTGAGGGCCTCCTCCATCGCCCTGATCACGGCCACGTACTCGGCCTCGTTGTTCGTGCACCTCCCCAGGCGCTCGCTGCGGCGGGCGAGCACCCTGCCGCCGCTGATTATCAGGAATCCGTAGGCGCAGGGGCCGGGGTTGCCCCGCGACGCGCCGTCCGTGTATATGGAGGCCTCCACGGGGTCGCGGCCCCGCCGGGCCCCTATTAACGTCGCTGGGAGGTGGATGCCCGGCCCTCCTCGCCTCGAAGGCGCACCTGTCGGACCCATCGTTGACGCACTCCACCTCCTCTACGTCCCACTCCCCACCCTCGAGCCCCGAGAGGAATCCGGCCAGGACCCCGCGGAACCAGTGAGACGTCCTCCCCCTCCTCCTGCCCCTCAGGAGGTCGCACTCCACGAGGTCGCGCGCCTCTATCCTGTAGTGAGACCCGTCGGCGCTCCCCAGGAGTTCGATGCGCGACGCGTACCCGTGGGACTCGAGGATCCTGAGGTGCGCGCCAAGCGCCGGCCCCGGCCCCAGCGCGCCTGAGAGCTCGGCCGCCGCCTGGCGGCCCGAGAACATGCCGGCGTAGTAGGCGAAGGCGGATCCCGCGGGGTCCCCCATGTACTCCCGGGCCCCGAGGAACAGCCCCAGGAGCGCGCGGGACGTCATCACGACGGACCTGACGCCGCCCGCCTCGAGTATGTGGCCGCCCGCGGCCGCGAACCCCCTCGTCGGGCCCCCGATTACCCTAACCGAGGCGAGGCCCTCCATGGCCGACAGCCTCGAGGCGACCTCCCGCGGATCAGCCGCCGACCCCGTGACGTCCAGGATCCCGACGCACCTCAGGCTCGGGCCCTCCCCTGAGCACATCAAGCCGAGGACGCGGAAGCCGGCCTTCCTCAGGCCGTCGTAGAGCACCCCGAGGTATCCGGCGGCCACGTCCGCCTCGAGCGCGACCAGATCCCTTCCGGGGGCCATCCAGGACACCGGCACCACGAGGGCGCCGGAGTCCCGCGCACGTCCGGATTCCAACGCGATGGAAGTAGGCCGAGGTGGTATATTATATTTATGGCCAAATGTGTTACCTGTGAGCGCTAGTTATTGCATAATGGATGGATATGCACATGTTATGTTAGTCATTCGGCAATTCGGTTGCAATTCAGTTGGCCGCGGGCCTCCCGGAGTTCTCCCCGGCCAGGGCTCCGAGCGCCCTGCGGGCGAACTCCCTCAGGACGCGGCCCAGATCGCGATCGGGCGCGCCGCACTCCCTCCGGAGGTCCGCTAGGAGGCCACCCAGGTAGCGCTCGTCAACAGGGGCGGCCATAGACCTCCTCGCGATCTCCCTCGCCGATTCCATGCGGCCCCTCTGGGCATGGACGGCCGCGGCGCAGCACTTCACCAGGAATCCCAGCGATCCCCCCGCGGGCCCCGGCGTGCCGCGCCACAGCGACTCCAGCACCTCGTGCGCCTCCCAGAACCTCCCCATTGACATCAGCTCGAGCCCCCTCCTCAGGGGATCGCCAGCGCCCTCGATCGTCTCGACGTCGACGACGTCCAGCACGGCGCATCCCCAGTCCGCGCATCCTTCCCCCTCCACGTCCACCTCCGCGTGATCGTCATCCAGCCTGACGTCGATGACCCTGAGCCCGGCGGCCAGCGCCCTGGACCTCAGCTCGTCCCTGGACGCGCCGGCGCAGCCCAGCACGTAGATCCTGCGCGGCCCGCTCAGAACGATATCACCTGATAGCCGGCGTTGACGTATTTGGAGAGCGCCTCGCCGGCCGGATACAGCTTGAGCCCGAGCTCCGTGAGCTTCTCCTTCACGCCGAATTTCTCCGCCACCGAGACGCACGCCGAGTCGACCGCGCCGGAGTCCACGAGCATCCTCAGGTTCTCGGCGTCCTGCCCGCGCAGCTCGCCGAGGTACTCCTCGCTCGGGCCGAGGAAGATTATCTTCAGATCCTCGTATCTCTTGGCCCTGACGGAGTTCGCGGCCATGGCGAGGGCCGCCGAGAGGCGGCCGGGGAGATCGCGGCCGGCCATTATGAGGAAAACGACCTTCATTATCAGGAAGCGACATAGCATGTTATTTATGGTTTGCCCAGGAACCTGCGCGAGATCCCCGCCGCGGCGTCCGCGAACCCCGAGCAGCGCCCGGCATGCAGCCTTCCCATGGACTCCAGCAGATCCCTCTTCTCGTCGTCGGAGAACGCGTATTCGGCTACCGCGTATGTGACTGAGTCCTCCATCTCTATGTGCGACCTCAACAGGCCCGCGAGGCGGATGGCCAGGGAGGGCGGACCGCCGGACCTGAGCTCGCGGACGAGCTCCCTGAGCTCCTCGTGCTGGTCGAGCGCCTCCCGGACCAGCGCGTCGCCGCCCCTTCCCACGGATTCGAGGGCGGGGAAGAGCACCAGTTCCTCCTTCGCGTGATGGCAGCCGTCGACGTAGCGCTCCAGAAACTCCAGCTCCTCGCCCACCGGTCCCGAGGATTCCAGCACGGCCAGGTTCCCGAGTATTGTTGCGTGCTCGCCCTGGAGGTCCTGTGTGAGAACTATCACGCGCTATGTCGAATCACCGCGGGGATATTATTTTTGGGGTTTCTCTCCGCGGAACTGTCCGGAACACTACCCCATCCTCGCGGAAGAGGAACTTCCATCCCCCGACCCCCACTAAATTCATTTCCGGGAAATGCCGATGGGGGAGCGTCTTTGAGGAGGGGGAAGGCCCTGCTCCTGGCCCGGACGTCCACGGCCAGCGCGGCGTCGGCCGCGCTCGGGGTCGTGGAGTCGCTCTACCTCAGATCCCTCGGGATGGGCCCCGACGTCGTGGGCGCGTATCTGGGGGCGTCCATCCTGATGGCGGCGCTGGTCAACTACGTGCTGTCGGCCGCCGCGGACGCCTACGGGAGGAAGAGGACGATCATCGCGTCCAGCGCGGCGCCCCTCCTGGGGCTCGTGGCGCTCTACGCGGGGATTGCGGCAGGTATACTCCTCGTGTATCTGGGCCCGAGCGGCGCGTACTCCGCGCTCTACGCCGAGAACTCTGAGGACCCGGACAGGGACTGGAGCCACCTCTCCATGGTGGCGGTCGCGTCCAACGCCGCCGGATCGCTGCTGCCGAGCGCGCTCCCGATGAGGGCGACAATAGCCGTGGCCGCTGTCGTCTACGCGGCCGGCATAGCGGGGATCGCCGCGATCAGCGAGAATTACAGGGGCACCGGAAGGATGGACCTGGGCATGGCGTCGGCCGGAACCCTGGCCAGGCTATCCAGCGCGGCCATAATAGGGCTCGGCGCGGGGATCGTGCTCCCGATGCTCCCGCTCTGGCTCAACACGATGTACGGAGTGGGGGCCGGGCCCATCGGGATCCTCATGTCGGCGCAGAGCGCAGTCATGGCGCTAGCGTTCTGGCTGGCGCCGAGGATCTCCAGGAGGATCGGCCGTCTGAGGACTATAGTCGCGACGCAGGCCGCCGGCGTCGCGCTCATATCGCTGGTGCCCCTGGCGCCCACGTTCATATCCGCCGCGTCAATCTGGACCGCGAGGTCCGTCGCCATGAACATGGGTTCCACTCTACGTAGGCACGAGCAGGTACGCATCAGCGTACCTGTCGTACGCGTAGAGCTTGGGCTTCACGGCATCATACAGGCCCCTCACGAGTTCATCGGGTCCCCTCCGCTCCGCCCCCGTCAGGAGGTACCCGCCCACCAGCGACGGCAGGACGTTCTCGTCCCACCACTCGCGCTGATGGGGAACCCCCTCCATCCTCAGGTAGAGGTTGATGGCCGCGTTCAGCTGCCTATCAATCGTGAGGCCGCAGCGCGCACACCTGAAGACCGTGCTCCCCCTCAGGTCCCTGTTCACCCACCCGCATCTGGAGCACGTGTCCGAGGTGTGCCGCGGCGGCACCTCCACCGCGCCCTCGACCCTCTTAGCTATGGACCTCCAGTCAGCCCTCATTACCCTCCTGTTCCACACCCTGCTCCTGGTGTACATCCTCCCGGGCCTCAGCCCCTCGAAGCCGTTCACCTCCGCGAGCGAGCTCACGACCCTGGCTATCTCAATGACGTGCTTACGGGCCCTGCTCCTCTCCCTCCTCGAGTACTTCGCGAGTACGCGCCTGCCCCTCTTAGACCCCTTCAGCTTCCTCTGGACCGACCTCCGCTTCTCGAACGAGGATATGTGGATCGTGGCCAGCGCCCTGGTGTCTATCTGTACCCACCCGGTCTCAGGTGAGTAGCCGTCGAGGGATAGCAGGTTCGAGTCCCAGGCCATGGCCCGGGCGAGCGGCCTAGCGGCCCCATCGCGCCCGGGCGGCACGTGCACCGGTATGTGGATCCTATTCGGCGTGATCACGGGCTGGCCGATCCCGCGCGAGGACACCTCCCCCGGCAGCGGGAAGTAGCGCCTCGATAGGTCGAACCACACATACCTCCCGGGCGCGATCCTGACCCTGAGCCCCTCCCCCTCGAGCTTGCACTCGCTCTGCGGAACCCTCGCGAAGAGGCGCCTGGCCACCGGGCGCCTCCTCTTCCTGTATCCCTTATTGTAATTCTTCCTCCAGCTCTCCATCATGGAGAACGCCGTCGCCAGCGCCGAGTCGACCCAGTGCGCCGCGAACGCCCAGCCCTCAAGGTACTTGTCCCGCAGCAATTTCCTGAACGCTTTGTCCTTCCTGTATCTGGGGAGGAGCCTGAACTGCTTCTTCCCATCGATCTTGACTGCCTTCCAGGTCACAGTTCCCCATATGTCCTCCAGCATCGAGTCGAGCGCCCTCCTGTACGCTATGAGCAGCGGCAGCACCTCGTCGCCCCTGTCGTGCTTGAGGGTGTAGGTCCTGATCGGTCCCGGTTCCGCTTCCGCGCGGATGGCCGCGTCGCCCGCCGCGGGGGCCGATCCCCGCCCCCCATCCGAAAGGAGTTGGGTCGACGCGGTCATCCGGATTGTGGATTCATCGAGTGGTATTTAAGGGCAACCGGCACCGGTGGACGGCGCTCCCTATGGTGCCCCATAAATTCATGGGGCGACGGTGGCTAGCACGGCCCGGCGCGGTTCCATAGCGTCCCTCTACGCTTCGAGGAGCGGCAGGAGCTCCCCTCCCCACCCATGTTTGGGCGAATAGCTCTTCAGCGCGATCCACAACCTCCTAATGCTTATGGCTTCTCATTCCTACTCTACTACAAACACATATACATATTAAATCCTATATGTGACTAAACCGCTCTAATCGGCGAATCCCCTCTATTACGCGCTCGTCAACGAGCTCATACCTGAGGGCGAGAGGGCCAGGGCGAACGGCGCCCTCCAGCTCCTGGACTCGATACCGAGGTCAGGAGGCCCCTACGTGACCGGAGTCCTGATGTCCCTGGGGAACATGTCGCTGCCCTTCTACATCACGGCGGCCCTCTACGGATCCGCGACCGCCACCCTCTATGCGCTCATGAGGGGGTGCGCCAGGTGACGCCGGACCGGCGAGGGAGGGGCCGGGCGGCCGCCCGGCCCATCAGCGCCCGGACGAGGCGCAAAGCTTACGTATTACATGTAATACTAGAGGCGCGATGTCTGACGGGAACCGGCCGCAGGAGGAGGGGAGGATTCGCTCCATAAGGGGCCTGAACGACGACCTGTACAGGGAGTTCTCCGCGAAGGCCAGGGAGCTCGGCGTGAGCGTGGGGGAGCTCATGAACGTGGCGATGAGCAGGCTGCTGGTCTCCATGGACGCGGGCACGAGCGCGGGGCGTAGGCTGGCGGACGCCCTGAGGTCGCTCGGATCCAAGCTCGGGGAGGCGCAGTCGAGGGCCTTCAAGAGCGCGGTGGAGGCGGTGGCGGACTTCGACCTGGTGGCGGACCTGGATGAGCTGAGGGTCGGGCGCGGGGACCTCGAGCGCGCCAGGAGGCCGCTGGTCTTCTCCAACATCAGGCGCCTGGAGTTCGGGGACGACGTCGACTGGGAGCTGCTGAGCTCGAAGGTCAGGTCGATAAACGTCGTGGACGAGGTGATGGTGCCGGAGGGCATCCCGCTGCTGGAGCTCGCGTCCCGCTGCAGGCTGGTCAAGCGGATAGCCAGGCGCGGCGAGGCCGGGACGCCCCGGGGCGACCTCAGCACCTAGAGTACTTGTCTCCCAGGTAGGAGACGAGGGCGGGCGCGTGGTACTCCCTCCCGAAGGAGCGCCTGAGCAGGTCCTTCGGCGCGTAAGTCGCGCCCCACCTGTGGACGCGCTCCCTCAGGAAGACGCGCACCGGCTCCAGGTCGCCTGACCCTATGGACGCCTCCAGTCCGGGCCCGTAGGCCTCGCCCATCATCGCCGCGACTATGTTGCCCAGCGTGTAGGTTGGGAAGTAGCCCATGGATCCGTGGGCCCAGTGGACGTCCTGGAGGACGCCGTCCGCGTCGTTCGCGGGCCTCACGCCCAACAGCTCCTCTGAGCGCGAGTTCCAGGCCTCTGGCAGCTCGGATACTCTGAGCCCGCCTTCAAGGAGCAGCTTCTCGATCTCATACCTGAGTATTATGTGCAGGTTGTAGGTCAGCTCGTCCGCCTCCGTCCTTATCGCGCCGGGCCTCACCAGGACGAAGTACCTATAGAGCTCGTCCGGCGAGTACTGCGCGGTGGAGCCCAGCTCGCCGTCGAGCACCGGCTTGACGAGCCGAGCGAACGCGCGCGTCCTGCCCACCACGTTCTCCCAGAACCTGCTCTGGCCCTCGTGCACCCCCAGGCTGACCCCGCCCCCTACAGGGGTCATCCTGAGCTCCGGATCCACCTGGAGCTCGTAGAGCGCGTGCCCGAACTCGTGTATCGTGCTGAAGAGGGACCTCTTGAAGTCGAAGCCCTCGTACCTGGTGGTTATGCGGACGTCGCCCACGCCCAAGCCCTGCGTGAAGGGGTGCGGGCTGACGTCCAGCCTGGCCCGATCCCACGGATAGCCGAGCAGGTCCAGCACCCTCCGGTTGACGCGCTCCATGGCCTGCTGGTCGTACCTCGCGGACTCCAGCGGGCTCCCGGCCATGCAGTCCCCCCTCTCCCTGACGCGCTCCAGGATGTGCCTGAGCTCGCGGCCCAGGTAGTCGAACAGCCCATCCGCGTCGCGCGTCCTCAGGCCCTCCTCGTGCAGGTCCAGAAGCGCGTCGTACGGATGGTCATCGTATCCCAGCGCCTCGGCCCTCTCGATGTTGAGCTGGACCAGCCTCTCGAGGTGCGGCCTGAATAGTCCGAAGTCCGACCTGGCCCTGGCCTCCCTCCATGCCTGGAATGCCTCCTGGGCCTCCCTCGAGAGCTCGTACACGAGCCTGGGGGGCAGGCGCCTCATTATCGAGATCTCCCTGTTCAGGACCCTGAGGGCGCCGCGCTCGTACTCGCTGAGCCCCTCCTTCCGCGATGCTTTCTCGACGAGCGACGTGAAGGCGTCCCTCAGCAGGAGCTCCTGGTACAGCGTGGCCAGCTCGGCCTGGGCGACCCCCCTCTCCTCCGCGCCGCCCGGCGGCATGTAGGTCTCGCTGTCCCACCCCATGAGCGCCGAGGCGTGGGAGATGGCCCAGAGCCTGCGGTACTGCCTCAGAACCTCGAGGACGTCCGGATCGGAGAAGTACCCCACGGCGCGCCTGCTCGGTTCATTCTTATAAAATTTAGGTTAAGTGGGGGATAGAAGGTTCCACACCTCGAGGCCGCCGGCGCGGCTGTGGAACTCGCCGTTCCCGAGGGCCCGGCATCCCCGGGTCCCCATGTGCAGCTCCACCACCGTGGACGACGCGTAGATGGTGCCGCCATCCGAGGCGCACTCATAGAGCCTGTAGTAGCGCTCCAGGTCGGGATCGCTCGCGTCGCCGCGGAGCCTGTAGTGGCTCCCCACGATCACCTGGGGGCCAGCCGCCGCGCCGAGCAGCGCTATCCCCAGGTTCGCGCCCGTCCGCTCGGCGCCGAGGAGCCACTCGAGGTCCCGGCGCGATATGCCGCCGCGGATCCTGGAGGCCAGCGCGACGGCCGCGGCCCAGGTGTCGCTGTGCGGCGCGGCCTCGCCGATCAGGCCGTCCAGCTTGCCGCGGTCGAACGATCCGTTGTGCACGATGTAGAGGTCGCCCCAGGCCGAGCTCGCGTGGACGGGGTGCGTCGATGCCAAGTCCACGGGGGTCCCCTCGCTCGCCTTCCTTGCGTGCGCCATGAGCACCACGGGCGCGCCGGCGGCCCAGCCGGGGATCGCGGACTCCGGATCTGAGCCCGACGAGAATATCGGGCGCGTGCTCCTGTGATGCAGCGCTGCGGATCCGTCCAGCCGGGCGATCAGGATGCCCCAGCCGTCGTCGTGGGAGCGCTCCCCGTAGAGCGCCTCCCCGTAGGGGTCGTAGGCGGCGGCCTCCCTCAGCGCGCGCACCATCGAGCGAAGCTCCCCTGCCTCGAAGCGGCCGACGGCTACGAGCATCCTGCACACGGGCCACCGCGTCCGCGGCACGCTTTTATCTGTTGCCCGCGCCGAGCCCACCGTGAGCGCCGCGCGCGACTTCGCCCTGAACGAGTTCCGGGAGTACCTGACGTACTCCTGGCTGGCGCGCGTGGAGAGGAATCCGGACAGGAGGAGGATACTGGAGTCGCTCGCGGCGCAGGAGCGCGGGCACTACGAGTTCTGGGCGAGGAAGGAGCCCGTGAGGCCCGGGAGGATGGTGTACTTCGAGGCGGCGCTCCTAGTGCTCCTCAGGATGATCTTCGGCATAACGTTCGTCGGGAAGCTGATGGAGCGCGGGGAGCGCGAGATAGTGGAGGAGTACTCGGACGCGGCCGCCCGCATGAGCGGCGAGGACCGGAGGACGCTGGAGTCCATCATAGAGGACGAGAGGACCCATGAGTCGGAGGTGCTGGCGCAGGTCGACGAGACTATCGTCAAGTACATGGGGGCGCTCGTGCTGGGGCTAGCGGACGCGATAATAGAGATAACGGGGGCGCACGCGGGGACCCTGGGGACCACGAACGACACGCTGATAGCGGGGGTCATAGGCCTCATAGTCGGGGTCTCGGCGTCCATCTCGATGGCCTCCGCCTCCTACCTGCAGGCGAAGCACGAGACCGGCAAATCGCCAGCGACCGCTGCGGCCGTCACCGGCATCGGGTACATGGGCGCCGTGGCGCTGATGTCGCTCCCTTACTTCCTCACGCGCGCGATCTATCTGGCGTTCGCGTCCTCGATATCGGTGGGGATAATGCTCGCGCTCATGCTCACCTTCCAGGGATCGGTCTACTCTGGGACCGACTTCCGCAGGGAGTTCGTGCAGACGGCGCTGCTCCTCCTGGGCACGGCGGCGCTCTCGTACCTCCTGGGCTACGCCATAGGGGGCGCCCTGGGGATAAGGAGCCTGATCCGAGCCCGGATGGTATTCTGCGCGCCAATTTCGGCAACGCGTAAATATCATGAAGTATAGCGCGAAACCCGTGTACCTCACGCCGCTGCAGATGGTCCTGAGCGTGGTGTCCGGTATCCTCGTCGGGTTCTCGCTGGGGCTCATAGGCGGAGGCGGATCTATACTGGCGGTCCCGCTCCTCCTCTACTTGGTGGGGCTCAATTCGGTGCCCGGCGCCGCGCACATCGCGCTCGGCACGACGGCGCTCGCGGTCGGGCTCAACGCGTACATCAACTCCTACATGCACATCAGGAAGCACAACGTGGCGCCCAGGATAGGCGGGATCTTCGCGGGCGTCGGGCTCATAGGATCGCTCATAGGCGCGTACCTGGGGCACATAACGCCAGGCAGCAGCCTGCTGCTCTACTTCTCGGCCGTCATGATGATACTGGGCGCTTACATAGCGATCAGCAAGCGCGCATCCGGCGCGGGAACCCACGAGGAGGGGCCGCGCCTCGCAGATGCGAGGCGCAGGTGCCCGGGGCTGAGCGCCAGGACCGCCCTCGCGGTGGCCGGCGCGGGGTTCTCGGTCGGCCTCCTCAGCGGGTACTTCGGGATAGGGGGCGGGTTCCTGATAGTCCCGGCGCTCATATTCTCGTCCGGGATCTGCATGACGTTAGCGGTGGGGACCTCGCTTCTGAGCGTGGGGACCTTCGGGCTCGCGAGCGGGCTGGAGTACATGTTCTACGGGGACGTGATACTGTTGATATCGCTGCTATACCTCGTGGGCGGCGTGATCGGGGGGTACGCGGGGACGTCGCTGGCCGTCCGGACGCCCAGGGACAGGCTCAAGGTCAGCTACGGGATCATAATAGTCACCGTGGGAATCTATATGGCGCTGAAGGTAATGGGCTACGCGTAGCGAAATGAGAAGAACCCTGGTGAGGGCGATCCCCCCGGCGGTCGGGGCGGCGGCGCTGGCGTCGGCGATCTACCTGAGCGGGCCGCGGAGGATAGCGGCGTACCTGGGGAGGGCGGACCCGGCCCTCCTGGCGGCCGCGGCGCTGTCGGAGGCCTCCGCCATA